>Ga0206130_10000266_pt1 | contig 91989 bp, 81 predicted proteins | sample Helgoland_Spring_9_FD_148637 | JGI IMG/M metagenome (GOLD analysis project Ga0206130, IMG submission 148637) | Pelagic subsurface seawater microbial communities from Kabeltonne, Helgoland, North Sea - Helgoland_Spring_Bloom_20160512_1 | ecosystem: Environmental > Aquatic > Marine > Epipelagic ... | reverse complement strand
AATAGCGCTTTCGGTACGCGTAAGCATGTCTTCTTTTACCTCCGGCATAGACCCTAACACTGTACCATAGCAAATAATGGTGCAAACAGATATAATTAAGCCTACGCACAAAGTACCAAACAGCGCTTTGCCCATTTTTACGCCTTCCTCGGAATGAGAAAGACTTTTAACAAACATAAATGCAGCAATTCCAACAATAAGAACTCCAGCAAAAATTGATATTGCAGCCATTTGTCTATCTGCATACAAGGCATTTACAAAATGCACATAAGTCAGAGCTGCACTGGCTGAACCAAATGCAAGTCCGTAAAGTAATATTCGGCCAATCATATTTTAAGTAAAAATTTAGTCTTCAGAACCTTCAGATTTTTCAGAATCACGTCTAGCGTATTCTTCAAAGTCATATTCTGGAAGCAATTCAGTTCTCACATGCCCAATGGTTTCATTTAAGGCATTATTAAACTTAATGAAGTCTTCTTTATACAGGAACAATTTAGATTTGTTGTAAACGCCTTCTTCATAACGGCTTCTTTTACTCTCAGTAATGGTAATGTAGTAATCCGAGTTTTTCGTCTCCTTAACATCAAAAAAGTAGGTGCGCTTTCCTGCCCGTACTCTTTTAGAAAAAATTTCTTCCTGGTCTCTCCTTGAATCTTCCATTTTCTTTCCTTATTCCTTAAGCAAAGATGCACAAAATGCATTAGAATCCTTACATTTTACCCTTTTTTTTTGGGGATGTAATTAGCGCTCTATTTGAGTTTGAAGTTTGTGCTGTTTGGCAAAGTATCCCTTTTTAGCCAATAATTCCGCTGGGCTTCCTATTTCAACAATCCTTCCTTCATCCATTGTAATAACCGTATCGGCCTGAGAAACAGCGGCAATTCTGTGGCTACAAATAACTAAGGTAGTTCCATCTAGGTGGGTATAGATATTTTTAAGAATTTCATGTTCAGTTTCGCTATCCACTGCGCTAAGTGCATCGTCCAGAATAAATAACTCCGATTTTACTAATAGCGCTCGAGCAATAGAAACCCGCTGTTTTTGTCCTCCACTTATACTCACCCCTCGCTCACCCAGAAGCGTGTGAATGCCATCTTTTAACTGATCAAAATCATGCTCTAAGTGAGCCATCTTGGCGGCTTTATTAATCTGGGTATCGCTAGGCTTATCTCCACCTAGCGCAATGTTATTTTTGATGGTATCCGAAAAAAGATATACATCTTGCGGAACATAAGCGACTTTTTTTCTGAAGGTATCTAGGCTAAATGAATTCAAGTTCTTTGAATCTACTCGTATCAATCCTTCGGGATCAATCTCTCGCATTAAACATTTGATAAGGGTAGATTTTCCAGATCCTGTTTTACCAATAATACCCAGCTTATGCCCTTTTGGAATTTCAAGAGTTATATCCGACAAGCTAGTCTTTGTTTTATCGGCATATTTATAATTGACACCTTTCAGTGCAATGCTTTTTTCAAAAGTAAAAGGAGCACCCGAGTACAGATCTTCAGGCGCTGTGTCCAATATTCCGTTTATTCTTTTTTGGCTTGCTGCAGCTTTCTGAGCCAAGGCGCTCGTCCAGCCCAGTGATGCCACTGGCCAGATTAGAAGGTTCAGATAGATGATGAACTCCGCAAAATTTCCAACCGTAAACGTGCCTTCAATTACATACCTGCTTCCTAGATATAGGACAAGTAGTGAGCTAAGTCCCATTAATAGTTGCATTAATGGAAAGAACAATGCGTTTACAAAGGCCAATTTGAGATTTAAGCGCCTAAATTTTTCAGATTCTTTGTTCAATTTATCTCCAAACTCCCGTTCAACCGCAAATGCTTTTATCACGCGTATTCCAGAAAAAGACTCTTGAGCAAAAGTGCTAATGGCACTTAACTGAGTTTGTATTTTGGCGGTATATAAGTGAATCTTTTTACTAATGATATAAATAATAAAGCTTAAGAAGGGCAGGGGAATAAGAACAAAGGCAGACATGACGGCATTGACATGAATCATTTGATATACTACTGTTATAAAGGCAAAAGTCAAATTGGCAACATACATAATTACCGGCCCTACATACATGCGAACATTGCTCACATCCTCTCCTATGCGTGCCATCATATCGCCCGTATAATTTACTTGAAAAAAACGCGTGCTTAGTTTTTGGAAATGATCATAAATGCTATTCTTAAGATCATACTCAATCCTTCGACTTGTTTTAATAATGTACTGGCGCATGAGGTAAGTAAAGATTCCTTTACCAATGCTCGCCAAAAGTATGAGCATACTAAATCCTAAAAAAACCACTAGTAGGCTGTTTGTAAAAGCATCACTGCTTTGAAGAAAAGAAGCATGAAAAACGGCATCATCGATAGCTGTTCGTATAAAAGTTGGAACAACAATGCCAAAAATATTACTAATAAAGACGCATGCAACACCCATTAATAGGGCTTTTTGATAGGTTTTAAGGTATTTATTTAAGGCGAATAGTTCACGCATTAATACGCTCTTTCCTTCTTGCCTTCCATGTAATTTTTAAAGGCCTTATTTGCGACTCTGTTACCCCCAGATGTTGGATAGTTTCCTGTAAAATACCAATCGCCCTTATGGTCTGGGCAAGCCTTGTGCAAATTTGCAATGTTTTGGTATATAATGGTAAAGGGTACCGTTAAGTCTTTGGGTTTAACCATTGAAGCAATTTTTTCTGAAATAGCTTTCGTTCCTAAACTACTGTAGACATCTTTTACGCAATTGACCTGTTGTTCAGCAGGCTTTTTAAGTTCTGCAATGGTCTTTCTATAAATTTCATCCAGAAGGCTGCTATTCCCTGCTTCCTTTAATAGCGATATGGCTGCTTGGAAAGCGGCAAAATCTCCCAACTTACTCATATCAATCCCATAGCAATCAGGATATCTAATTTGAGGACTACTACTTATCAAGGTGATGCTTTTCGGATTTAAGCGATTTACAATCCTCAAAATACTCGTTCTCAAGGTTGTCCCTCTCACGATACTATCATCGGTAATGACAATGTTGTCAATGCCTGGCTTAATGATGCCGTAACTAATATCATATACATGCCCAACCATATCTTCTCTGTCATTATCGTTGGTAATAAAGGTCCGCATTTTTACATCCTTTACGAGCAGTTTTTCTCTTCGAGCACTCCAGGAGATAATATCTTTAATTTTAGCGCTATCTGACGGGAGAGAGAGGTTTTCTAGGGCTTTCTCTTGTTGATCTTTAATTAATTTATTTACACCATCAATCAAGCCATAAAAAGCAGTAGATGCTGTATTTGGTACATAACTAAACACAGTATTTTGAAAATCATTATCCAAGTGCTTTAGGACATCTTTAGATAACAATTCGCCCAATTTTTTTCTTTCCTTATAAATATCGGCATCGTTCCCTTTGCTAAAATAGATGCGCTCAAAACTGCAACTCATCTTATTCAAGGGTTTAATGATATTGTTTTCTGTGAAAATACCAGATTTTTTGATGATTAAGGCATTTCCGCGGCCTAGTTCATTTACTTCTTCAATGGGAAAATCAAAAACAGTTTGAATTGCACTTCGCTCGCTAGCTACAACTAATATCTCATCATTTGATGCGTAAAAAGAAGGGCGTATGCCGCTAGGGTCTCGAATAACAAAGGTGTCTCCATGGCCAATCATTCCAACCATATTATACCCTCCGTCTACGCTTTTAAATGATCTTTTTAAAACATCTTCAATATTTAAATTATCCTTTATTTTTTCACTGATCTCTTGATTATTTAAGCCTTGAGATTTGTAAATCTTAAATAGGCGGTGATTTTCTTCATCTAAAAAGTGCCCAATTTTTTCTAGCATTAAAACATTGTCACTTTTCTCCTTTGGCTGTTGCCCTAGGTCAATAAGTTGATTAAACAACTCATCGACATTGGTGACATTGTAATTGCCTGCAATGAGCAGGTTTCGGGTCATCCAATTGTTTTGTCGCAAAAATGGATGAATGTTTTCGATGGAGTTCCCACCGTATGTTCCATAGCGCAAATGCCCTAGGAGCACTTCTCCAGCATATGCATATTTTTTCTTTAAGACTTGAACATTACTTTGATTTATTTCGGGAATTTCATTGAGAGATTCAGCCATCTCCTCAAAAATATCACTGATCGCATTTTTACTACTGCTCCTTTTTCTGGCTATATATCTATCGCCAAAATTGGGGTCTAATTTTAGCACTCCAAGGCCTGCACCATCTTGCCCTCGGTTGAGCTGCTTGGTCATTAGCATCTGCATTTTTCGCAGACCCCACAATGGATTTCCGTACTTTTCTTGGTAATACTCCAGTGGTTTTAGCAGTCGAATAAAAGCTACTCCACATTCGTGTTTTATTGGATCACTCATGAGTTTCTTTCATGTGAGGAACAAAGGTACATTTTAGTAGTGTATAATTTAGTATTTGACTTTTGGAACGTCATTTTAGTTTTGCCAATTTTTTGGATTTACTCTAAACTTCTGAATCGCTTCAAACTGTTCCGCATTAATGTAGTCACTCTCCAAAGCAACCTGAGAAAGGATTTCGAAACTGGAAATGGTATGAAAAGGAATATTTCTTTGGTCAAATGCTTCTTGAGCTTGTTTAAACCCATAGGTAAATAAGGCAATGATTCCTTGAACTTGCCCTCCATCTTTTATTACGCCATCCGCAGCTTGTAAGCTGCTTTTTCCCGTACTAATTAAATCTTCTACCAGAACTACTTGACTATTTCGAGGCATATGACCTTCTATTTGATTTTTCATCCCATGCTTTTTTGGTTCAGGGCGCACGTAGCAATAAGGAATATCCAAATGTTCAGCGGCCAAGACTCCATGTGCAATTCCTGCTGTGGCTATACCGGCTAGCATATCGGCATTTGGGAAATGTCTGGTGTACAGTTCTGCGAGATGCTTTTTTACAAAGTCTCTTACATGAGGATAACTCAATACTACTCGATTGTCGCAATAAATTGGAGATTGTATCCCACTAGTCCATGTAAATGGTTCTTTAACGTTTAGTTTAACCGCCTTAATCTCTAGGAGATATTTGGCAAGTTCTTCGGCTGAATTCATTTTTACTCAATGCTTGGACAAAGGTAGTAAATATACAGAGTCGCTAAGCTAAAAATATCGAAATAAAGATTAATGCCTAAGCGTTATGCACACAGTTCCTTTTTCATAAAAGTGTCAAAAAAAAAGATAAATTTTTTTATATAAAATCATCCATAAAAATATGTTATTTTTGCATCCTGTTTTATCATGAATATACCTCATAGATGCATAAAATTTACTTTGAAGAAAATGCTTTACTTATAGCTAATTCTCCGTCGGCTTTTTCTGGCATTCCAAACTTATATTATATCGGAGACGACGAATTACATAAATCCTATAAAATCTTAATTTCAAACGAAAGTAACGGCAGAGCAATGAACTTTGGCGTTGTTAGTCAAGACCCAGAAGAGACTTTAAGAGACTTTTTGGCTGAGTATAGAGTAATACAGGCCGCAGGGGGTTTGGTTTTTAACAAAGAGGCGCAATTGCTTTCCATTTTGCGAAATGGGATATGGGACCTGCCTAAGGGAAAGATAGAAAAGCATGAAGACCAGAGAGCTGCTGCATTGCGCGAGGTAATGGAAGAAACCGGCCTTAATATGATTAATATCAGTGAGAAGATTGGCGCCACCTACCATGGCTATTTTGAAGACAATAGCGTACTCTTAAAAGAAACGCATTGGTACTTCATGCAAAGCAATGGCAATGGAAAGCCAGTTCCGCAAATGGAGGAAGGTATTACAGATGTGCAATGGGTTGATTTGGATTTCTTTAAGAATCCAGAACTAAAAACCTACAAAAGCATTAAGAATATTATCCAAAGAGCATTAGACTTGCTCTTCGCAAAAGCTTAAGTATTTATTTAAACTCAGTTGTATTTTTTTCTTTTCCTGTGATCACAGGAAAGAATAATCTCTTTCTCTAAATAGATGAATTACGTGGCAAAATACAGATGGTTCAACACTTGAATACCATTCAGTATTGAAATTTAGAGAAGAGAAGGAAATTTAATTTTTATTACTGAACCCATGAATTAAGGGAAACAGAATTTAAGATTGTAGAAAGTAATTTCCTTTTTTAAAGCTGAGAATAAAGCTAATGCTAACTGTCACGGCAAGTTAGTGTAACAGGTTTTCAGTAAACCCTTTGGCTAAAATACTGTCATTAAAGTATTGAGAAAAGGTATTTCTTCCACTGGTATTAATGTGCTGTTCATCAGCAAATTGATTTAGTCTCAGACTAAATTTGCTAAAATCTAGGAAAGGTGTTTCAGAAAAAAAAGTGTCCTTGATATGGTGAAGTATGAATTCATTGGCACTGCTTGAATAAGAGGGAGCAGGGCTTCTCACCAGTACGAGTCTTACCTTATTTTGCTTGCACAGACGTTTTAGTTTAAACAAATAATTTAGATTCTCTTGTTGTACTTGGTAAATGTTTTGAAAGGCATCTGCGTCTTTAAAATCATGTTTTTGTTGGCTTGTATCGCCTTTAAAAACATGGTCTGAAGTAGTGTTTGTGTGCCAAGCATATTCTATATAGCTATTATTATCATTAATAATGAAGTCAATATTTTTTTTATATGAGGCGAGAAGAGAGCCAATTGCATCTGAGAATGACAATGAATGAAGTAGTGTTTTTACTGCGAACCTCTTATTTAAAATAGGCAGGGTTCTTTCCATATTAAATTTCATATACCTTCCAGATATACGATCAATAGCCCAAGGGGTTATTTGGTTATTAGTATATTCAATAAACACATTCTCAATATGAGTGTTGTTTTCTAGTATTTTTTTTATTTTAAAGTAAGAATAGGGGTATCCTTCCATGTTTTGAGATAAGTTATAGAAACCCTTGATTATTTTGTCATCAAATGCACAGGCAGCATGAGAATGTCCAAGTATTATGGAAGTTTTATCGCTAGGAATGAGGTAAAACTTATTTTTTGAGGCATTCCACTCTAAAAAGGAAAAACTACCAACAAAGAGGAGCAATAATGTTAAGGATATAATGACTAAGGTTTTTAAGAATAATCTCATTGTCTACAATTGAAAGTATATGAATTGTTGTTCTTTTTCACCAAGCCAAAATTTAGGAACTCTAGTAGAAATGCAAATCAGCTGCCTAAACAACCAATTGAGTCTTAACCTTAGGTTTGCTGACACAAACTCGATGGAGTTAAATAGCATTTCTAAATTTATTCTATTTATATCTTATTACAGAGGTTAAAATGTAGCTTAGTAGAGGCATTTTCATTTTCAAATGTACTGTATTTTAGAAAGAAAACAAGGCAATTATTCATAGGCCAAGGTTCAGGCCTTCAATAATTATGGAGCGGTTCTTAACTCTTCCAATTCAAGCCAGCGAATTTCTTTTTCATCCAATTCATCCTGCAGCATCTCAAGATCCAGGCCAAGCATGGTAATCTCTTCAAACTCAGTACTAAGTTGCCCAAGTTTTTCTTCAATTTCTTTTTTGCGCTTACTTAATGTGCCAAGTTCTTTTTCAATGGTTTCTAATTCGTACTGTTCTTTAAAGCTTAGCTTACTTTTCTTTTTCTTAGGTTTTTCTTTTTGCTCTATTAATTCAGGTTTGCTCGGCGCGTTCTTAACCATTAATTTTTGGTCCTCTAGTTCGCGCCAGTCTCTGTAATCCGTATATGAACCTGGAAAGTTCTTGATTTTCCCTTTACCCTCAAATACAAATAAATGATCAATAATGCGGTCCATGAAATACCTATCATGGCTCACAATTATTAAGCAACCGGTATAATTAATTAGGAAATTTTCTAAGGTCGATAAGGTATCTATATCTAGGTCATTGGTTGGTTCATCGAGAATAATAAAGTTTGGGTTTTGAATGAGAACACGCATCAAGTGGAGCCGCCTTCGTTCACCGCCACTCAAGGTTCTTACAAACTTTTGCTGTTGAGCTGGAGGAAATCCAAATTGTTTCAAAAAGGACATTGCTGTTACCTTATGTCCATCTGCATTTGTTATGAAATCAGCGACATCGCGTACGACATCAATGATCTTTTTACCTTCATCAATTTTTATGTTTTCTTGAGTGTAATATCCGTAAATTACCGTATCTCCTACAATTACCTTTCCTTTATCTGGAGCCAGTTTTTGAGTAATTATATTTAAGAAGGTAGATTTTCCAGAGCCATTTTCACCAAGTATCCCAATCTTCTCACCTTTTTTAAATACATGACTAAAATTATCTAACAATAATTTTTCTCCATAAGCCTTGCTTATTTTATGAACCTCTAAAATCTTCGAGCCTAGGCGCTCCATCTTCATGCTAAGATTCAATTCCTGCTTGTATTTAAACGATTTTAATTTAGTCTCAATTCCGTCAAAGGCCTCAACTCTACTCTTACTTTTAGTACCTCGTGCTTTGGGCATCCTCCGCACCCAATCCAACTCCTTCTTATGGAGTTGCTTCGTCTTTTGGCGCTCTGATTCTTCGATTTGCTCGCGCAGTAATTTGTTCTCTAAAAAATAAGAATAGTTCCCCTTATAGTGGTACAGTTTTCCATCATGCAGTTCTATGATTTGATTGCATACTCGATCTAAAAAATACCGATCGTGAGTGACCAGTAAAAGGGTTATATCTTTTTGACTTAAATGCTGTTCGAGCCATTCAATCATGTCAAAATCCAGATGATTTGTAGGTTCATCAAGTATTAAAAAATCAGGCTCAGAAACCAGTGTTTGCGCCAAAGCCACTCGTTTTCTTTGACCACCGCTTAAACGTCCAATTTTTTGCTGAAAATTTTCGATTTTGAGCTTACTCATGATCTGCTCAACGCGATGTTCGTAATCCCATGCATTGAGTTCGGACATTTTGGCCATTTGCTTGTCTAATTCTTCTTGTAAACCAGAATCATTGCTATGCTCCAATCTTTTTAATGCCGATTGATATGCTTTGATTGTATCCGTTGCTTCGTTTTTAAAATTGAGGACTTGCTCAATAATAGAGAGATTGTCATCTAAAAAGGGCTCTTGGGATAGGTAGGCTACTTGAATTTCTTTACGGAGGATTGCTTGACCTGAATCGCCGGTATCTTTCCCAATAATAATATTTAGTAATGTGCTTTTTCCACCACCATTCTTTGAAACAAGGGCAATTTTATCACCTCTGTTTAAACCAAAGCTAATCTTCTTTAATATGGGTTCATCTTGCCAGGTCTTGGTAAGATGTTCTACAGATAGATAATTCATCAGGGCCTGGAGTTTTTTTACTCTCCTTTTGGCTTGTTATCTTTATTCTTCGTATTTGGATTTGGTTTATCTGGTCTACGGGATTTGTTCGGATTATTCCCATGGGCTGACTTGTTATGGGGTCTTTTACCCTTGTGCTTATTATACTTCCCCCCTTTTCCTTGCCTTTTATTTTTTGGCTTTTCTTGTCGGGGCTTATCAAACTCAATATCATCCTTGAGCATATCGTCCACATCAAGCATATCCATGAAGTCTAACTCTTCCAATTTCGCTTCACTTCTTTCATTGTCTAGTTGCTCACGAATAGTCAATAAACTGGGAGCTTTTTCCCCATCTTTATTCATGGCAAGCATCTCATTAACGCGCTCTAATGGGAGAGGAACCCATGATTGACTCTTGTCATAAGCAAACCACATCTCTCGCTTGAGAATATCAGTTTTCTTTGAGCTTGCAACACCATCCACTGTTTCTATTCGTGTGATTTTGTGCTTAGGAAACTCAGAAACAGCTTCTAAATACGTATCAAGTTCAAAATTTAGGCAACACTTTAAACGCCCGCATTGGCCATTGAGTTTCTCCATGTTTAGCGAAAGATTCTGAATGCGAATGGAATAATTATTCACTAGTTTGTAATCCGTGAGCCATGTGCTACAGCACAATGTTCTTCCGCAAACACCAACACCACCTAAGCGAGAGGCTTCTTCTCGATAACTTACGTGACGCATTTCTATTTTTACCTTAAATTCAGTAGCAAATTTTCGAATAAGTTCACGGAAATCTACGCGTTCTTCGGCAGTATAGAAAAAGATAACCTTGCGACCATCTCCTTGCATGTCAATATCACTGAGTTTCATTTTCAGACCCATTTCTAGGCAAGTCGTCCGAGCCCTTTCAAGGGTTGCGTTTTCTTTATCCTTACACTCCCAATACTTATCCATTTCTGGTTGTGAGGAAACCCGTATAATTTTACCCAGCTCAACGCCAGGCCTTGTTAAATTCTTTTTCTTTACTTGCAAGCGAACAATTTCACCTGTGGCTGAGATTGACCCTATATCAAAACCTATACTGCTTTCTACACATACGTAATCACCAATAAAAAGATCTAATTTATTTGGGTTATGATAGTATTCCTTTCTTCCTCCACCAAATCGCACTTCTACAATCCCATACGTTTCATATCCCGTGGGCATGTCAATATCACTAAACCAATCTAAGGTATTTAATGAATTACAACCACTAGTACCACATGTTCCGTTACTCTTACACCCCGCTGGGCTGCATCCGCCACCCTCCTTAGTTCCACAACTTGAACATCCCATTTTCTAATAATTTTTTACAAATGTAGCGAAAAAACCCCTACGTAGAGAAAGGATTTATACCATCATGCAGGGATAGAATATTAAAGCTATTTATCGATAAGCACCTCTTTAGGCACGAGACTTTGGTAATCGCCATTATAAGTGATAAGATCGCGAACTATGGTACTTGATATGTAACTTAATTCTGGAGCACACAAAATAAATACCGTCTCAATATCGGCCCCTATTTTTCTATTCAATTGTGCAATGTGGCTCTCATAATCAAAATCTGTACTGTTGCGTAGGCCACGTAAAATAAAGGAACACTCTTGTTCCCGACAAAAATCAACCGTCAATTTATCGTAGGGTTGCACCGTAATATTATCATTTTTAGAAAAAATAGCCTCCACCCATTGGGTTCGTTGTTCCAAAGAAAATAATGTTTTTTTATTACTATTAACACCAATAGCAATAACAATCTCATCAAAAAGAAGAGAAGCCCTGTTAATAATGTCTACGTGCCCAAGGGTTATGGGATCAAAGGTTCCTGGAAAGACCGCTTTTTTCATTCGCTTTTAACAAAGATACTACAAACTGTGCTGCCATATTCTTTTATGGAAGTTGGGCTAATATCAAATTTTATGTTGGGTTGATGTTCTAATACGAGTATTCCCGGGCTCTTTAATTTGGGGATACATAAGCCTGGCAAACTATTTAATTTTGGCGCATCGTATGGGGGGTCTGCAAAAATGAAGTCAAATGTTTCATTTGTTGATTTAAGATAAGAACCCACATCCTGTTTTTTAATTTCCCAAAGTTCAATATTCCATGATTTTTGAATTTCTTTCATGGCCTTTACATTTTTAAAGTCTTTATCTATGGAAGTTACATTTTGAGATTCCCTGCTTATGCACTCCAGAGATATGATTCCGCTGCCAGCGTAAAGATCTAGCACCGAATTAAAGCAAAAAGGATAATTATGAGATAGCGCATTAAGCAAAGACTCCCTTACTCTATCTGTTGTAGGGCGGACATGTTTTGCAAATTGGGTAGGAATAACCCTTCGGGCTAAAGTTCCTCCGGTAATTCGCATGCGCCTAATTGTAAAAGAAGAAAGGATTCCGCTGAATAGGGCGGCATTTGATCCGCTTCGTAAGGAAGCTCGGGCTTAACTATTTCTAAGTGAGGGATATAATCATTGGAAATACCTTTTATTACACTAGCCTCAATAGAGCTATAGAGTTTAAAGTGGATGGCATTAATGCTTAAGCCATGCTGGTTTGCAATAGAAGTGAAGAAATAAATGAGCTCCTTTGTGTCTTTAATATCAAATGAGTTGGCGAGCATGCACTTGCCGTTTGAGTAGAATATGATACTTAAACTCTCGTCGTTTAAATAGGCAATGGTTGTATGGGCATGCTCCGATTTAAGCGCCAGTTGATATAATAAATAAGGGAGTAAATGACCATTTCCCTTACCATAACTTCTGAGAACCGTTTCATTATTAAATATGTATTTCTTATGAATTGGGGAAGTGCTGATTTGGGTTTGGTGATGGGCCATAGGAACTAAATCAAAAACGGGGTTTAACTGAACCATTACTGCATCCTTTGGGATGTTTTTCTCTTCTTTTATAATGCGATGCTCAGATAACTTACCTTGGTTTGATCGAACTAAAATGTTCACGTCCTTTAGCTGAGCAAAAAAGGAGTTTTCTGCTTTCACTTGTTTATTTGAATATTCCCAAATGGTTTCAGCCATAATGCAAACTTAATGAGAGATCGGCTTAAATCAATACATCGTCAATGCTATATCTAAATCCGTGTGGTATTCATATATTCTTTAACGTCTTTAAGCGGTATTTTAAGAGTGGTTGGACCGTCTAAAAATGATCCAATCTCATATGTGTTGTAGTGAAAATAGAGATTGTCTTTATCTATGTAGTAGTTGTTTGAAAGGTAGAAATTGCCCTTTGGAAAATATCCTGCTGTGTACTCGGGAACTCCTTTTTTCATTTGAATTTGACGATAGACTGTCTGAGCGATTCGGGCTACTGCTGCGCTATCACTAATGAGATTATTCCATGGTATTTTGTTTCCATTTTTTCTGTTAAATACCTGGTAGAAAATGTTTTGGTGTCCGTGTTCTCCACCGGTGAAATAATAGTTATCGATCGAATAAGATATTATTTTTCTATTCTTAAACAGAAGCGTCGAACGGGTCTTTTTCTCGTAATGCATTGCTTTAGCTGAGCCCAACTCTGTGTTTACCAGAGCAAATTCGGCTTTGAAAGCATTCCAATTTTCCTTCATCAAGGCCTCGAAGTATTTTTTATTTAGAGAGGCAGCAGTGTCCGGAGAACGGCTTAGGCTGCGCATAACAGTGTAGCGATTTATGGAATCGTCTATTGCCCCGCCACATAAAAAAAAGTGTAAATCTGCTGTATAGGAACATTGCGCAGTATCTCCCATAAACACGGGGAATTCAGTTTTTTGTATCAATTTTAATTGTTCAACCTGTTTATTGGTTGCTGCCATTAAAATAAAACACGCGATAAGAATATATTTTCTCATAGTATGCTTGTAAATGCTAACCACGCATAGGCAATAGGAACAGCAAAGAAAAAGGCATCGAATCTATCTAAAATGCCACCATGCCCCGGTATAATATTGCCAGTATCCTTTACTCCAACTTGCCTTTTTAATGAACTAATGTATAAATCTCCAAATACTCCAAAAATAGCGATCATGATGCCCAGGATGGCCCCCTGCCAAAGTGGACCAATATTCCAAAGATGAAAAAAATACATAGCGCCTAGGCCTGTAAAAATTGCACCACCAATCCAACCCTCTATTGTTTTTTTTGGAGATAGGACCTCAAATAATTTGTGTTTACCCATCAAACGACCAAAGACATAAGCCATCGTATCACTTAGCCAAACAAGAATAAAAACAAGCAATGGCAACTTATAAGAGTATCCATTGGCCTCTGGAATTTTCATTCTCAGTAAGAGCAAGCACGGGATCGATATGAGAACCAAACCTCCGATAATACCGGACATCACTGTTGTGGCTTTCGTTTTATGTTTAATTAAAACAATGATAAACAAAATAAAAAGAACCAGTGACATTTGACCGATAGCAACTGTGGAACTTCCTATATTTAATTGAATAAGCAATGGCCTTCCCCAACCAAGGACCATATAATTTATCATAAAAGTTAAAATAAGATTGGGTACAGAATCAATGCCCTGTAGCTTGAGCCATTCGTATAAACCTATGGTAGATACTAGAGCCATCAGGCCGAAGAGGCTATAGTATGAGTATAGGCATGCAAGGACTACAATGGTTACAAAGAGGCTCCCAAATAAAGCGCGTTTTAAAGTTTCACCCATGTTTTTTTTGTGATTATAAAAATAATTAGAAGAAGGCCTAGCAGAGAAAGCAATAGTGGTGGTTCATAATTATTTGAACTAAATACTTGGGCTTCTTGCATGCCTTTTTGTGATAAATATTCCGCTATAATTGATGTACTATTAAAGGTAAAATGGGCAACCATACTCATTAGTATGCCATACCTATAAGCAATAACTCCCAGCAATATGCCTAAACCAAAAATGGTAAAAAATTCGTAAAAGCTAAAGTGGAGCATCGAAAACACCAATGCTTGGAGGATAATTGGAAGCCAGACTTTACCTGTTTTATGCATTAAAATGGGTTGTGTTATACCTCTAAATAGCAATTCTTCACAAAAGGCAGGTAGCACTGCAAGTAGGCCTAGACAAATAAATAAATCCCAGATATCACCCATTCTTAGTAATAGTTTGAATTGCGATTCTCTGCCAGTATTGAGCGCATTAGCCCAAGACTTAACCAAAGCCGGCCATGCAAAACCTTCCATTAAAAACACCAAATACATACCAATTGGTATTGCTAATATGATGAGGAGAACAGAAATACTCATTTGCTTAAAGCCAGGTTTTCTGAAGGAAAGTAGTTCTTTCAAACGCGTTCTATTAATGGTAAGAAGCAAGAGCGATGGAAAAAGCATAAAGCCTAGAAAGGAGAGGAAGTTGTACAAGCGCGCGATATTTGTGTATGAGTATCCCATTTTGCCTTGTACAGCCTTGAGAAATGTTGCGAACCCTAGATGGCAGTATTTGCTCATAACCATGCCTATGGCCGAAGAAAATGTGAGCATCGATATAATTAATACCAGTAGTAAAAGCCCAATTCCACTATAATTCCAGAAGGTTCTATTATTTGGTAGGTAATACATTATGGAGTATTGCTTAATTTTGCACAAATTTGGTGAAAATTGCCGACATATCCTTGGGAGATTTCCCACTTCTTCTTGCTCCCATGGAGGACGTAAGTGATCCGCCCTTCAGGTATTTATGTAAAAAACACGGTGCAGATCTTATGTACACTGAGTTTATAAGTAGTGAAGGACTCATTAGGGATGCCGCGAAAAGCACTCAAAAATTGGATATTTTTGAGTATGAAAGACCAATCGGGATCCAAATATTTGGATACGAGATAGAAAGTATGCGTGAAGCCACTGAAATAACAGCGGCAGCAGGCCCAGATATTATAGATATTAATTATGGTTGCCCTGTAAAAAAGGTGGCTTGTAAAGGTGCTGGTGCTGGTATACTTCAAGATCCTGATAAAATGGTTCGTATGACTAAGGCCATTGTTGACTCAACAGATATACCTGTTACTGTTAAAACACGATTGGGTTGGGATGAGAATAGTAAACATATCGTTGAAATCGCTGAAAGACTGCAAGATGTTGGAATAAAAGCCTTGAGTATACATGGTAGAACGCGAAAACAGATGTATAAGGGCCAGGCTGATTGGACATTAATTGGTGAAGTTAAAAATAACCCTAGAATGCATATTCCAATTTTTGGTAATGGCGATATAGATACGCCTCAGAAGGCGGTTGAATACAAGAATAAGTACGGGGTAGACGGAGTTATGATTGGCCGTGCCAGTATTGGTTATCCTTGGATATTTGAAGAGATAAAACATTATATTAAAACGGGAAAAGTAAAAGATGCTCCAAGTTTTATGGAGCGTATGGAAGCGTGCCGTATACACTTAGATAAATCCATCCAATGGAAGGGTGATAAGCTAGGTATATTTGAGATGCGTCGCCATTATTCCCAATATTTTAAGGGAATTGCTCATTTTAAGGAAACCCGCAGCGCATTAGTTCAAGCGGGGACCTATTCAGAGGTTTCAGCCATTCTTGAACAGGCTGAGAATGAATTTTCCCAGGTGGTAATCTAAAATTTGCAATAGCTTAAAGTAATAATACAGACTGCTCATCCCATTTGGTTTGGAAAGATGCATGTAAAAAAAAAGGTTGACCCAATGGATCAACCTTTTCTTTAATTTCTTTTTTCTTAATAGGTAAGAACAAAGTCAACACGTCTGTTTTTAGCTCTACCTGATGCAGACCCATTATCAGCGATTGGCTTGTCTGGACCAAAACCATGAGAAGTCATTCTTTCTGCAGCTATTCCGTGGCTACCTAAGTAAGCTTGAACGGATGCAGCTCTTTTTTCACTTAATACTACATTCTCATCGTGATCACCAACGTTATCTGTATGACCTTGAATATCAACTTTAGCTTCTGGATATTCATTCAAAATATCTGCAAGCTTATCTAAGTTAGTAAAAGAAGACTCTTTAATAACATCTTTACCTGTTTCAAAATTAATGCCCTTTGCAGCTAAAGCAATTTTATCTTTAACTTCTTTTTTGATTTCTGGACACCCTTTAAGCTCGGCTAAACCTGGTTTATCTGGACATCTATCTAAATGATCAAATATACCATCACTGTCACTATCTGGGCAACCCTCTCCTTCAGCTGAACCAGCCTTAGTAGGACATTTGTCTTTGTTGTCTGGGATTCCATCTTCATCCGTATCTGGACACCCTTTATATATTGGCAATCCGGGAACATCAGGACAAAGGTCATTTTTATCTGCTACATTGTCATTATCTCTGTCAGGACAACCTTTAAACTGAGCTAATCCGGCCTCGTTTGGACATTCGTCTTGGCTGTCTTGAATGCTATCTCCATCTGTATCAGGACATCCATCGTATATAGCTAAACCAGGAACTAAACGGCACTTGTCATCTCCATCAAGAACACCATCTTTATCTGTATCCACTGGGCAACCAACGCTATCCACAAAATCCCAGTATTTCTCTGGAGTTTCCTTACATATATCATATTTATCTGGTACACCGTCACCATCTTTATCTTTAAGACGTTTAGGTCCATTTCCTTGACCGAATGAATAGGTGACACCTACCGCATGGTGGCTATATAAATCATTCGTTCGGTATAATCCATGAATTAAAGGAGCTCCTGGGTTTTGCCCATTAGAACCATCCCATCTATCATTCATGGTATAATTTGCTGTAAAGCTCCATCGTAAACCCCAAGTTGGAGTAATTCTCCAGGTTAGACCAACGCCACCCTGCAAGTTTGCACCCATATCTGTAATAGAAACGGGATTTTGCAATGGTCTTGAATGTGTATAGTATCCTCCAAAAGCGGCATGAATGTATGGCGCTAATTTAGCATCGTCTAATGCCGGAAGTTTAATACGCGCTCCAATGGTTGCATCCATGGTGTTCGCTGTAAAGCCTTTAAATTTGTATGGCTCCGGCCATGGTTCTACGGTAGCTCTATATCCCACATCACCTGCAGTAAAATTAAAAACTGCGTCAATGAGCGGATTTAAGTAGTATCCTACGTTTACTCCTACTCCTTGATAAATAGGCTCATTTTGGAAGAATAAAGATGACCCTAAGTCCCCTAAATATTCCCGATAGCCTGCATTTACCTCTATACTAAGAGGATTTTCATTTGTTTGAGAATAACTGGGTTTGAGAACCGAAAATACGAACAAGAATAAACTTGCTAATTGTAGTTTTTTATTCATTTCCTTTTAATTTTTTTGGATTGCTAGAAGCAAATATATGTCGTTAACATTAAAAAACCATCTGATTTGTCAATTTTTTGTAAATCTTTAGGGCTCAATTGTATACACTAACCACATTGCCAAGCCGACTTACATTGTAGCGAGCAAGGGGTCCTTGTGCTGGACCATTCGTTGGAAAACCAGCATAAGTATATCTGCTATCACAGCATTTTTGATAGACCTTATTTTTTATCTCACCACAACGAATGGCCAAGCCTTGCGTATCGATTTGAAGTATTGAGCAAAGGTTCAAAGGTTCAAAAGCACAGGTCCTTTCAAAAGCATACCATTTATCATCAAAATCATGAACCAACAAAACGCCCTTAATGCCACCATCTAAAAAAATAAACTCTCCTGGATATCTCAAGCGTGTGTAGGATGGTAGGTTCAAATCTATTGTTAAATTGACGGGTCCAGTAGGAATGAGTTCAGTGGCTCTGTTTTTTTTGCAACAAGCCAATATGCTTAGCGCAAGGGAAAGAAAGATGAACCATTTATTTTTCATGAATAGTCGTAAAACCCTTTTTTTGTTTTTCTTCCGTATAAACCTGCATCAACCATTTGCTTTTGTAATTTGCTGGGACGAAATTTAGCATCATATTTGAATTGCTCGAACATGCTATGTGTCACAGAATAATTCGTTTCTACCCCAATTAAATCCATGAGCCGGAAAGGACCCATTTTGAAGCCACTGGACTCCATGAGTCGATCGATGGATTGCAATGACCCAATATTTTCTTCCTCTACTTTAAAGGATTCTACATAGAAATGCCGCGCAACACGATTCACAATAAAGCCAGGAGAGTCAGCGACATAGACGGGTTTTCGTCCTACGCTCTTTGCCCATTCGTATGCTTTTTCAGCAACCAAAGTATCGGTTTCTACTCCTGATATAATTTCTACAAGCTTCATGATGTGCGCGGGATTAAAAAAATGAACGCCCACAAAGCGGTTTTTATTCTTTAATGCCGCAGCTATTTGTGTAATTGGAATGCTAGAAGTATTACTTGCAAGGATGGTTCGATCTGAGTTTTGACTTTCTACCTGTTGAAAAAAAGCCTGCTTAACCTCTAATTTCTCTACAATTGCTTCTAAAATTAAATCGGCTACCAAATCCTTAGATTCATTGGAGAAGCTTAAATTTGATAGAGTGGTAGCTTTGTTCTCTTCCGTAAGTTTGCCTCTTTGTACTCCTTTAGAAAGTTGCGCTTCTATGTATGCTTTACTTTTATCTAAAGCATCTTTATCCAGATCATAAACCAATGTTTTGTAGCCATTTTGCGCGCTGCAAATGGCAATTCCAGAACCCATGACTCCTGCACCTGCAATAGCTATCTTCATTTAATACAAAAGTACATAATCTATTGAGCTATCCAAGAAGCAGGGTTTTGTTTCACTTGCCCTTTCCAAACCTGAAATTGGAGCACGGTCTTTCCTTCTTGATCGGTCCAAACGGTTCCTAATTTTTGGTTGAGCGAAATTTTATCTCCTTTTTTTACATCTACCGTTATTAATCGGCTATATACCGTAAAATAATCACCATGGTTAATGAGTAAGGCTTTTTGTTGTCCGGGGATATTAAGGACTGCAGAAACGGTTCCCTCAAAAACTGCTTTGGCTAATGATCCAGATGCTGTTGTTATATCAATGCCATTGTTTACCAATGTTATGCCGGCCAAGTCTGGGTGTGGATGAACACCAAACGACTGGGAAATATATCCTTTACCTACAGGCCAGGACAGTTTGCCCTTATTTAAAGTAAAATTGCTACTAAGCTCTGCAGCTGCAGATTTTGCAACTATTGATTTCTCTATTTTTTTAGGACTAGTTTCTTTTTCTTTCTTCGTCTTCTTGCTTTTGGACCGAGCTAACTCTGCTTTTCTGGCAGCCTCCGCTTTTCTTTTTCGCTCCTGTTCGCGCTTTTTTGCTGCGGCTATCTCCCTAGCAATAAGACGACTTATGCGCACATTTAGTTTTGAAACTGCAATCTCATTTCGGCGAATCTGTTTCTTTAAACCCTTTTCTTTAGAACTTAATTTTTTTATAAGCCTGTTTTTGGATTCTTGATGATGTATGATTTTTTCACTCTCTATCTCTTTTGCGCTTAAAAGGTTTTTTTTCTGAAATTGAATGCTTTCCAGTTTGGCAATACTATAGGCAACATCTTCAGTTTTTTCAGTTAAATTCCCAACTACTAACTTTTTATATTCACTTATTTTTCGTAAATATTTTATTCGTTTCATAGCTTGCCTAAAGCTTCCGGCAGACATCACAAAAAGTAAAATACTCGTCGATTTACGGGCTTTATACGATTTTACTACCATTCTTTTCAGGCGGGTGTGTTCCCGTTCTTTTTCCTCTTTTAAAACAGCCAAATGTTTGGTCTGAACGTTTAATTGACTGTCTGTAAAGTCAACTTCCGTTTTAAGGACACTTATCAACACTGCACTTTGCTTAATCACCTGGTTTATAGCGCTAAGATCGTGAAGGTGTGCTTTCTTTTGCTTATCCGTTTTTCTCAGAATGGTCCGAGCAAAAGCAATATCATTTTCCAGACGTTTTCTTTTCTTTTCTAATGCAGATTTGCTTTGAGCAGTGAGGTTAGCAGCCAGCCCAAAGGCAATAATAAAAAAGAAAAATTTTACGGGTTTTTTAATCATCTCTTCCTATATCCGCTTGGTATTACGAACGGAAACGAAGTTATTAAATTGTCATTTACAGTTTTATACTTTAAATCGATGTGTATGTTTTTGTTATCACTCTTGCCATTTATTGCAATATTCTCAGGAACCCAAAACGAACCTGCATCTAGTTGCAAACGGTACTCAAAATGCATGGTGTCTTTGTTTTCGCTTTTGGTCAACGTACTTCTAGCTATGGAGTTATTCGTGTGTAATTGAATGAAATTACTAAAAACATCTTGAATGCCGATATACCCTATTGAGTCTTTGATGTATTCTGTTGGAGGATCAAAAATTGAAGCTCCAACTAGCGCATTTTGCAATTGACTTAAATTGACTTCAGCACCTGAAAGCTTTGAAATATCATCCATGCTCATGGCATAGTATTCCTTACTAAATTTATTAAGCAGCCAAATACTATCTGCAGTCATCAAGCCTTTTGCCACTTGTATCCCAAACATTGCTGATACGGAGAACCAAGTGATAGAATCCTTCTTCATTCTCAAGCTAATTCCCAAAGTTTGATTAGATCCCTGGATCTGCGTTTTTGCATCCAATCGGGCGGATAAATAAGTCCAGTTCTTGTTAAGTTTAGGGGTATTTAAAGTCAACGCTTCTTGCTTCTTATTTTTAAAGAGCCCGCAATTCGTAACAAATAACGAAGTCGCGATAAGACAAAAGATGTATTTTTTCATGGTATTTATTATTCAATAATTGCTCCATTTTTAAGAGCCTTTTTTAAGTATTTTTGAGCATCTATAGTTTTATTTAAGCCGGTAGCTAATTGATGCATCCATAGGAGGATAATGGGGTTGCGCGTATCCATGCATTCCTTTTCTAATAAGCGTAAGGCCTCCGTTTTTTTGTTTTCTTTTTTCCAAAGAGTATGCGAAGTGATTGCACTCAGATACTCATCTTGTATAGCACCAATGATAAGTTGTGGCTCAATACCTGCAGCAGTAGAATATAATTTTCCAATATTCATAAAAGGGTATAATTCCGTAAACTCCATGGCATAGTCTTTTAATTCAATATCTGATGTAAAGTAAAGCAATTGTAAAAGTGTTTCCCATTGCTGTATATTACTGGGTTGCTCTTCAACTGTTTTCTTTAAGAGTTTTATCTTAAGGGAGTTATCCCCGGTTTTTGAAATATGATCACCGTAAAACAAATCCCAAGTAGATCGCCCACCATACGTTTGGTTGGCTGAGTCTAATAAGCTATCAAAGGCCGGAAACAGTTCTTTTTCCCTTCCTAAAAGAAGAAACCCATTCTTAGCAGTCTCGGCAGCAAGTATTTTATTTTGAGAAATATCTTCAAGTATGCGCATCGCTTCTTCCCAATTTTCAGCAAAAAAACATGCTTTGAGATAATCACTTACTACCATATTATCATTTGGAAAGTTCTTATAAACAGATTTTCCTATTAAAGAAGCTTGTGTGTAATACCCCTTAGTGGAAAAGTAGCTTAATCTTTTTTTTCCGTAACGCATTCTATCCGGATACTTCGTTTCTAATTGATTTAATAAGCGCATTATTTTAGCCGTGTCGTTTTGTTTTTCATAGGCATGCATATAATAAAATGCCACCCGATCGTTGAGGCCAAAGCGCGTGGTCCAAGTGTCACAGATTTCTATAAGCTGAGCGTGGTTCCCACCATTATAACTTGTTCTGGCAGCGTCTTCTACCAAAGACCAGCTTTTAGTATTTTTTGAACTTAACTTTAAATATGCATTTGCCGCCTCTTCGTTCCGGCTATTTTTAGCAAGCCATAAGGCTTTTAAATGCAAATAATCGGTATTCCTTGGCTCCTTATTTAATGCTGTATCTAAGGTTAATAGGGCCTGTGAAAAGTCATTTTGCTTGGCATAACAATTGGCTATGCGTGCCCAAATACCTGAGGAATCAGTAAATGTGCTGCTTAATTTTCTATATATTTCTCTGCTTTGCGAATATTTCCCATTTTGATAAAAGCGTTCAGCCTTAAAAAAAAGCGAATAGTCTCTCTGACCAAATTGTTTAGGAGAGGCAGCAGTTGCTATTACAGCCTTTTTAGACTTACAGGAGTTTCCCAGGATAATAAATATCACCAGGAGAAATAGGGTAGTTCTATTCTTGAGTGCTGTAATCACCAAAACTAAACTCTTGAGCGTTTCCATCCAAAGTTACAAAATTTCCAACCATACTATTTTTAAAATTAATATTTTTTATGGTTGTTTCATTTTGAATGATAGAGTTCTCAATCGTTGAGTTAAGAATTACAGAATTATCTCCAATGGATACATTAGGCCCGACTGTACTTCCTTTAATATCTACATTTTTTCCGATATAGCAAGGCTCAATAATAGTTGTTGCATTGGAGTATTTAGACTGATTTATCTTAAATTGGTTGGCCTTTGTTTGCAATACTCTTTGATTGGTATAAACCGTGGCGTTTTTGTTCCCGCAATCCCACCACTCCTTCACTTCTCCAGTAGCGAATAATTTTCCTTTTGCTCTCATGTTCTCTAAAGCATTCGTCAATTGAAACTCTCCACCATCCTTGATATTGTTATCCAATAAGTAGGCTAATTCGTTGCGAAGGTTTTCACCATCTTTAAAATAATATATTCCAATAATTGCAAGGTCAGTAATAAACTCTTTCGGTTTTTCAATAAATTCTGAAATATGCTCTTCTTCATTTAGCTTGACCACTCCAAAAGCACTTGGGTCTTCTACTTTATGAACCCAAACCACTCCATCGGCAGTTTTATCTAAATCAAACTCTGCTTTGAACAAGGTATCAGCGAAGGCAACAATTACATCCCCTTTGAGGCAATCTTCGGCACACATAATGGCATGGGCCGTTCCTAGGGCTTCCTCCTGTCGGAATATTTTTCCTTTGGCTCCTATTCCTTCAGCAATTTTAAGAAGATTGGCTATGGCCTCATCATCAATATCTCCAATGATAAATCCAATTTCCTCAATATCCTCGCCACATACCGCAGCAATATCTTCGATTAGCCAATGCACAATAGGCTTTCCTGCAACAGGGACTAAGGGTTTAGGAACAGTTAGTGTATGCGGTCTCATGCGCTTGCCAACTCCAGCCATCGGTATAATTAAATTCATTTATGTATATCTGATTTGAGCGCAAATTAACAAAAAAAAGGAGTAATCACCGAGGCGAGTTATGCTTAATTGTGGATTAATGTTTTAGGATATCATGTTCATTCTACTAAATTTTTGTTTCCTGCTTATTAGGAATGATGGTAAGCAGATTAAAATAAAATATGGCTTATCTAAGGACTGTAATTTAAAAGAAGACTAAAAACATATCAGTACTTAATATTTTGTTTAATTTAAGAAATATGAAAACCTTTGCTTATAATTGTACAACCATCCAGAAATATTCAAATTATGTGTGAAGTAACTGATTTTAAGATTGATAATATCACAAAAAAATGTGGGTGGAATGCCTATTTTGACTACCTCATTGAGGCCGCCAATTATTCGAAAAATTCAAATGATTTCGATGCAGATGAGAAGAGATTTATGCAGCAAATCGTCTTTTACTATAAATCTATAAAGCTTGACCCAAGCTACGATACCATGGAAGTAAATCAAACTTTCCCGAAGGATTTTTTAGAAAAAATGTGCAACGTCAGTGCAAAGCTAGGTTTACAATTTAAGAAGGAGGAAGCTAAGGTGTTTATGGAAAATATGGATTTTTCTTTTAAATCCCTATACAAGAGATCACCCAATTATACTGTTATCCGAAAGCTGTAAGCTTTGAAGTTCAGACATAACTCCATCTACATCAAGTTTGAGGGATTCAATCATTCCCAGTATTGTTACAACAGATTTCCAGTTGTCTAAGGGAGTGAGCTCATGGCTCATGGTACTTGTCCGGGATGTCTTGTTTGGCTCATTTCCACTTGATGAACTATCTTGAATAAGTTCCTCATTGATAGTTGGTGCAAAATCTGGAAATGTTTTTTGAATCCTCCAAACGGTTTTTAATCCAATGGAATTAATTCCTTTGATCCATTTGCTCACCTGGCCCTTGTCATAGCCAGTTTTGCGGCAAAAATCAGCTTGGGTAAGTTTGTTGTTTATTAAATAGTTAGAAAGTAATAAATTATAGTCATTCATAAGTATAACTACACTATTCAAACTCTGTGCCACAAAAGCTCAACGAAAATCAATAAAAAACAACTTTTATGAAAATTATTACCTATCTTCGTTAAAATATAAGAAATTGCAGGATACATATAGCTTTGATAAGTAACTTTAGAGTAGTTGGAACGATTTAAAATTAAATAATCACAGTGCCTGCAATGACTTGTATTTAAGAACAACTTTCTTTAGTGTTTTTAAAAGCGAAAAAGGAGGTAGTTATCAAAATACTCAATACAATATATATAGACCAAAAAAAGCACTGTTCAGTGCTTTTTTTGTTTAAGCTGGGTGTGAATTACTGATGATTTAAGATATTTCTTAATAGCTCCAAAAAGGTATTATAGAATAATTTATATTTAATTTATTCACTTGCCCAAACAATGGAAATGGACGAAATTTGTACAAATAAAAATGCATAATACACTTTTACTTAGTGGCCTGGAGCCTTTCGTATTTACCTCGGATCTCAATTTTGTAAATATTGGAGAGCGTACAAATATTACAGGCAGCCGAAAGTTTGCACGCTTAATTTTAAACGACAAGTATGATGAGGCTTTGGAAGTGGCGCGACAACAGGTTGAAAATGGCGCTCAGGTGATTGATGTAAATATGGATGAAGGTATGTTGGATGGAGCGTCTGCTATGACTACCTTTTTAAATCTTATTGGTGCGGAGCCTGATATATGCAAAGTACCTATCATGGTAGATAGCAGTAAATGGGAAGTAATTGTGGCTGGCCTGAAGTGTTTGCAGGGGAAGGGTATTGTAAATTCAATTTCCTTAAAAGATGGTGAAGAAGAGTTCAAAAGAAAAGCCCGTATTATCAAACGTTTTGGAGCTGCAACAGTGGTTATGGCTTTTGACGAAACAGGCCAGGCAGACTCCTATCAGAGAAGAATTGAAATTTGCCAACGGAGTTATGATATTTTAGTGGATCAAGTGGGCTTTAACCCACATGACATTGTTTTTGATCCCAATATTTTAACAGTAGCTACGGGAATGGATGAGCATAATAATTATGCTGTTGATTTTATACGGGCTACAAGATGGATTAAAGAAAATTTGCCCCATGCTAAGGTGAGTGGAGGTGTAAGTAATATATCCTTTAGTTTTAGAGGCAATGATGTGGTGCGCGAGGCCATGCATTCAGCCTTTTTATACCGGGCTATTCAAGAGGGAATGGATATGGGAATTGTAAATGCTGGTATGATTGAGGTATATGATGAAATACCTGAAGATCTATTGATAAAAGTAGAAAATGTTTTATGGAATAAACACGCCAATGCCACAGACGAATTAATTCAATTTGCCGAAACAGTTAAAGGCAAAAAACAAGAAATAGCGCAAGTAAAGGAGTGGAGAAACTTGCCCATTAATGAACGTTTATCCCATGCATTAGTTAAGGGCATGGATGAGTTTATTGAGGAGGATACCGAAGAGTGTCGCCAGCAATTTGCGAAGCCATTGGAAGTTATTGAAGGGCCTTTAATGGATGGAATGAATGTGGTGGGAGATTTATTTGGTGCAGGAAAGATGTTTCTTCCTCAAGTAGTAAAAAGCGCAAGGGTTATGAAAAAGGCCGTCGCTTATTTACAACCCTTTTTAGAAGCAGAAAAACAAGAGGTAGATGGAAGAGGAGCGGGTAAAATTCTACTCGCTACTGTAAAGGGAGATGTTCACGACATTGGAAAGAATATTGTTGGAGTGGTGCTCGCATGCAACAATTATGTCATTGAAGATATGGGCGTAATGGTGCCCGCCGATAAAATTCTAAAACGAGCAGAAGAGTGGGGTGCTGATATTATAGGCCTCAGCGGCCTAATTACTCCCAGCTTAGATGAAATGGTTGATGTGGCAACGGAAATGCAAAAAAGAGGGATGAAACAGCCATTACTTGTGGGTGGAGCAACCACAAGTAGAATGCATACGGCGGTAAAAGTGGCCCCAGAATATGCCAACGCAGTGGTGCACGTTTTAGATGCGAGTAGGGCAGTTCCTGTGGCGGGTCAGTTATTGGATCCAGAAAACAAATCGGGGTTTTCCAAAAAGATTAAAGAAGAATACAAAAACTTAAGTATTTCTCATGCTGAAAGACAAAAAAATAAAGATATTTTAACGTATGAACAGGCGGTTCAGAATAAACAAATATGTAACTTCTCAACCATTCAAAAGCCTAACTTTTTGGGAATAAAAAATATAGAGAATTACCCTTTAGAGCATTTAGTTGAAACAATTGATTGGACGCCATTTTTTCAAACATGGCAATTGAAAGGTCAATTTCCAGCCATACTTAAAGATACAGTTGTAGGCGAAGAAGCCACCAAACTGTTTAAGGATGCCCAGATTATGTTAAATCAAATGATTTCTGAAAGATGGGCGCAAGCTAATGGCGTATTTGGGATTTTTCGGGCTCAGTCAAAGGGAGATGATATCGAGGTATTGGATGAGAATGGAATTGTAATTAAGACCTTTCACACATTGCGCCAACAGCGTAAGATGTCACAAGGAATTCCAAATCTAGCACTGGCTGATTACATTGCACCAAGTGATGATTATATTGGCTGTTTTGCTGTGACTGCTGGATTGGGCATCGAAAATAAAATAAAAGTATATGAAGACAGCGGAGATGATTATAACGCTATTCTTCTCAAAGCACTAGCCGACCGTTTGGCTGAGTCATTTGCAGAAAAATTGCATCACGAGGTACGCACAAATCATTGGGGCTATGCCAGTGAAGAGAAATTGACCAACGAACAACTCATTCAAGAAAAGTATCGGGGCATTCGTCCAGCTCCGGGTTACCCTGCTTGTCCAGATCACTTGGAAAAGCCAAGTATTTTTGACTTATTGAATGCCAGCTCAATGGGTATAAACTTAACGGAAAGTATGGCAATGTGGCCTGCAGCTGCTGTTTCTGGATATTACTTTGCTCATCCCGAGAGTAAATACTTTGGCTTGGGTAAGATTGGTGAAGATCAATTGAAAGCATATGCCCAACGAAAAGGCATTGATTTGGAATTTGCTACGAAGTGGTTAAGACCTGTTTTGGTTTAGTTTGCAACCAATATATTTTTTCGTTCCAATAATTCCTTTTATTAGAAAGGATTCGCGTATTTTGGATTTGTTATAAAGGTCGAATCAGTTAAGGTTTGCAGAAAATTAAGCAAGTCCTGCTTTTGAGCGGCTGTTAACTTCATTTGTTCTGGTGGCCCTCCTGGCCCGCTTACGTGATTGGCTAAATTGGGCGATATATTTGGAGAACTAAAGTCAATATTATCGCTATAATGGTCAATTACTTCATTCAAACTTTGGAATCTGCCATCGTGCATGTATGGACCGGTTAAGGAAATATTGCGGAGGCTGGGTGATTTAAAGGTGCCATTATCGGTTGAATTTCCAGTAATGGCGCCAGCTCCTAAATCTGCAAATGATGCATCTAAGCCGTTATTAGTTATACCTCCTGCCAGAGGGTTTTGCGCTTGAAAAAGGATGCCTCCGTGACAGTGAAAACAATCTGCTCCTTGGTTTTGACCGCCTTGCAAGTTGGTTAGTGTTTGGAATAAGGTAAACCCCGCCTTTTCTGATGAGCTAAGTCCAGTTAAACTGGGCCCAGCTTTATCAAATCGGGAATCCGATGAAACCAGAGTAAGGAGAAACTGCTCCATGGCCATGCTCATTTGACCAATATTTGGATCGGCATTAAATGCCTTTTTGAACCAATTTTGATATAATTCAGATTTTTTTAATCGGTCGTCTAATTCAGGTAAATTTAACCCCATTTCATTATGGGCCTGTATGGGTTCAAAAACCAAATTTGCTAATCTACTTTGTCTTCCATCCCAGAAAAACTTTCGACTGTAGGCCATATTAAAAAGTGCCGAGGCGTTTCGTTTTACTGGAAGTCCAAAAATACCTACAGATGTCTTTTTGGGCTCAGCAAATGCATTTTTTTGCAAATGACATGAGGCACAGGAAAGGGACATGTCAGCAGATAGTAACTTGTCGTAAAAGAGCAATCTACCTAAGTATACGCCCTCCTCTGTCAAGGGATTATCTGTAGGTAAAGCTGGAATCCCTAATGCTCTCGGAAATATGCTTGCGCTTATAATGGGTGTTGGTTTAAATGATTCAGAACTTGACGAATATATAGGCTCACTTTTTCTGCATTGACTCAGAGAGAGAGTCAAGATAATAAAGGGAATACTATATTTCAGGGTTTTTATCAATAGGTATTAGTTAACAGACTTTAGCGTGAAGACTTGTTTCATATTATTGACCCACAAAGACATGAGTCTCATATCTTCTGACGAACCAGAATGATTGGTGCTTTGATTGGTAAAAGATAGTTCATTTGAGAAGAACTTATTTGCATCTGCCTCAATTGTGGCAATTCTAGGTGCATTGTTGCTCAATGTAAAATCTAAAATATATTCATAAGAAGAGAGCAAAGGATCTTTCGCTGTGTGATAGGAAAACCCTGATTCAGTCGTTGAACCGGAGGGCTTATATTTCCCTTCAATTGTATGGAATATGTATCCTCCTGCCCAACCCCAATGTTGGCTATTAAAGTTTATATTTAGAGGATGCGTTGGACCCCAAACAACGGGGTCTGCATGATTTGCTAAAGAATCAACCCCAATATTGTAAGCAATGCCTTTGTAGTTTCCCTCTGGAATATTGGTGAAAGTAAAGCTTGGATCCGAGGATGCAAGATTTACATACATGTATCCATCGCCCAATTTTAACTTGGTATTATCTTCTTTTATGAGAGAAACATCAGACATAATTATGCCCCAATTTGAGACAAGAATATCTTCATTATGCATATTTATATTTCCAAATGCCTTTGTGGTTAGGGGGTTGGCATCAAACATGGGTTTATAGGTAATGGTCAAGGATGAAAGATCTTTTACCTCATTCTCGATTGGAGGAGGGCATTTTTTACAACCAATGACTGCTACTAATATTCCCAATAGTAGAAACGTTACTCTCTTCATCTTAACTCTCTTCATCTTAACTCTATTTTATAATTTCAAATTTCAGACTTTTTTGTTCATTTTTTAGCATCAATACATAGAAACCCGTACTTAATTTGGAAACATCTATTTTTAAAACTCCCTCATTTTCAATGGCTTTTATGTTCTTTAACACAATTTTACCTGAAGCATCTATAATATTGACTCGTTCGAGAGGTATTTTGTTGCCTGATACGTACAAAGTATTGGATGTAGGGTTTGGCCAAAGTACAATCTCATCTCCGTATAAATTATAGTTTATTCCTTTCACTGTATCTAGGGCCATCACATTAATATCTTCGTCAAAGACTACACTATCAATCTGTTCTTGGAGTTTAAAGGAATACGTTTCTTTCGCTTTTTGTGGGTAGACCGTTTTATATATGCGTTTCCCATTTTTTGTAATTAAGGTCAGCGGTACAGGAATATGAAAGAAAGCGTTGGATATTGGAGTTACGGGAGATTGATTTATTTCTACGGTAAATTGCGAAGCTCTTTGGGTCCAATTAATGTGAAGTACAGGGTATCCGTCTCCGTAATAAAACTCCGTAAAAAGGGTATCTAAACTTCCTTTATATCCTTCGGATATGACTTCTTTAAAATCATTGGTTCTGGCAAATCCATAGGCGTGTTTGGGATGGTTCAGGTAACGTTTAACATTTTTAAAGAACAAGGAGTCTCCTATCTTCCTGCGTATCATATGCAGCACAAACCCTCCTTTATTGTACCTCAGGTATTGTTTAAATAGGTTACTTACATTTACGGTGTCCTGTGCTTTAACCGTTCCAGTGTTTGGGGTCATTCCCATAAGTCGGAACCAATATTTTATCTCTCTAAATGCAGCGGAATCTTGCAGGAATTCTCGACTGAGTACCGTTGCATAAGTGGCGAAACCTTCATTCAGCCAAAGGTCTTCCCATGAGCCACAAGTAGTGGCATCGCCAAACCACTGGTGAGCCAATTCATGGGCAATGAGATCAGAATTAAATGAGCCCATAAAACTCATGGTTTGGTGTTCCATTCCACCGCCCCACATAAACTGGGCATGCCCGTATTTCTCTTTTGCAAAAGGGTAATCTCCAAATACGCGGTCAAAGGCTTTTAATATTTGGACGGTTGTGTCTGTCTGGTTTGGATATACGCTAGCAAATTGGGGAAACACATAATTGAGGATAGGCAATCCATCTGGTCGGCTAGGGATTTTGGCGTACTCCGTATACTCGCTATAATTGGTTACGGCTATAGCAACGAGATAGGTTACGATGGGGTATCTATGCTTCCAATGATACTGGGTATTTAGTGCATTTATCTGTTTTTCACCAACGAGTAGCCCATTACTGGCCACTTTCATGTCCTTATGTGTGGTGATAAACAAATCTATGGAGTCAATTTTATCTAGCAAGGTCTGTTTACAAGGCCACCAGTGCGCAGCTCCATAGGGCTGAGAAAGGGTGTGAATAATATCGTCTGTTGCATGCCGGTCTCGCACAAAATAGCCAAAGCCTCCACTGCTAACTGGGTTTCCATGGTAAAATACGGTTACAGAATCTATTTGCCCCTCCGTCCAGTTGGGTTTTAATATCGTAATTTTATTCTCGAGATGGATGAAAGGCAGTTTGTTGCGATTGCGAACTACACTGTCTACGATCATATTATTATTCAAATCAAATCGAATGGTATCTGTACTTTTAGTGATTTGAAAAATACTCATTACAGATCCAAAAATTGTGGATGAGGCCCTGGGAAATACGCTTAAGGAAATTCTGTTATAGCCAATGGTGTAGTTATATGGCTGGTTTTCAATGCCACGTCGTTCAAGTTCAAGTTTTTCAAAGGTCTCCCAATTTTTGCATTGACTATGTGCCAACGGATTGTGTTGGGCATTTGCTAAAGCGCAAAGCAAAATAGATATTGCAATCAAAAACCATTTACGCATACTTTACAAAAGTACAAAAGGATCATGTAAGATATACGTAAAAGTAAGAGATGTGTTTGTGCATAAAATAGCTCTGTGGTGTAACATTTAGAACTCATTTTTGCACCTGTTAAGTAAAAATAAATCTCCCTGATATGCCCAAGCACTTTACCACATTTGTTATTGTCCTATTAGGTTTTATTTGGGGATCCAGTTATATCCTTATTTATAAGTCATTAAAAGCATTTACCCCTGTGCAAGTCGCGGGTCTTAGAATGTCTATTGGTGGGTTTATTCTTCTGCCTTGGGTTATTAAATATACTTTTTTTACTAAAAACATTCGGAGTTATAACCAAGAAAATACTTCGTTTAGCTTAACTCGACAGGATTATTTTTATTTAGCGGTTAGTGGTATCATTGGAATAGGCATTCCTTCATACCTTTTTTCGGTGGCTGGAAAGTTTATACCAAGTGGTTTAAGCGGCATTATTACAGCACTTACACCAATTTTCACGATCCTTATTGGCACGCTTCTTTACCATGAAAAAATAACTAAAAAGGGAGCACTAGGTGTGCTATTTGGTTTGCTTGGAGTTATTGTCATATTTGCTCCTTCATTGCTTCAAACAACCAGTATCCCTATATTTCCTACCTTTTTAGCACTTTTATCCACCCTCATGTATGGATATAATATTAATTTGATCAAATATAAACTAAGCCACTTGCCTCCTTTGGCTAAAACGGCTTTTCCCTTGTTTTTTGTGTCAGTTATTTATGTGCTGATATTGAGCCAAACCAATATTCAAGAAGTTTTTGAAACCCGGCCATCCCTTGCTTGGAGAGCCTTTAAATATGTTTTTCTTTTGGGTTTCTTCAGCAGTGCAGTGAGTATGATTTTGTTTAATCTTATCATAAAAAAAACAACGGCTTTGGCCGTAAGTTCCAATACTTTTATTATTCCTCTTGTAGCTGTTTTTTGGGGGATACTTAATGAAGAGGTATTTACATGGAATAGTATAGCTGGCTTGCTGCTCATCATTGTTTCGCTGATTGTAATTATTAAACCTCCCAAAAAAGGAGAAGATATAAAAAGGGGTTGATGAGACCCCTTTTCATATCTAAATTAATTTATTTCTCATTCTTTCGCTCAGACTTCATCAAAGCAATTTGATCTGCTGTAAGAATCTCTTTTAAATCAGCCCTATACTTTACCCTTAGATCCTTCATCGCTTCCTTATCCAAATCATTATCATTCTGCTGAATGGATTTCCTATGGGCCATGAGTTTTTTATTTAAGGCCAAAATCAGTGGCTCTTGAGCATCTGTAAGGTTCAATTTTTCAGCCATTTTATTGGTCATTGATTGAGCATCTCTTTTCTTTTTGGGGTTTTCTTTGCGGTATTTTTTAATGGCTTTTTTCTTTTGTTTAACTGTCTTTATTTGTTCCGCGGTAAGAATTTCCTTGTATTTATTTCTCAATTCTTTACGTAAAGCTTTGAGCTGCTCTTTGTTCGATCCTTCATGGCTATCTAAGGCTATCGCTGCTTGAAACTTCGGGCAGTATTCAGCATGCAATGAGCTTACTTCAGATTGTTGTTGAATGTTAATTTGAATGGAGTCTTTAAGGAAATGCTCCATTCGATCCATTCGTTTGCAAGTTTTATCTGTGTTTTGGGCAAAGATGCTACTTGAGAAAATTAAGCTGCTGATGATTAATCCTATCTTCATTTTATGTCCTTCCTAAGTGTTGTTCTGCTTATTGGACTTATCAATCGTGAAAAGGTTTAATTAGAGGTATAAATTTCTTGTGCGTTGATGTAACAACTATGAATATGATTGGTTCCGAAAAAGTAAGGGATGGTTCTTAAAGCATCATCTAAATGGGTTGTGATAAAATTGGCTGATTTCCCAATGGCTATACTTCCTACGGATTTTTCTATTCGCAGTGCTCGTGCCGCATTTAGTGTGCATGCCCAGAATCCTTCTTGAGGAAGTAGTTTTTGTTGAGTGCATGCTAAGCTCCAAATCATTTGCATATTAAATACCGGGCTGCTTCCGGGATTAAAATCAGAGGCAATGGCCGGAGCTAAGCCAGCATCTATAATTTTTCTTAGTGGGGTATATGGGATGCCTAAAAAATAGGAAGTCCCGGGGAGCGCAACAGGAACGGTATCAGATTTTTTGAAAGCTTCTATCTCTGAATGTTCGGTATATTCACAATGATCGGCGCTATAGGCTCCTGTTTTTGTCGCTACTTGTATTCCACCAGTTAAACCTAACTCATTGGCATGAATTTTCGCTGGTAAATGGTATTCTTTAGCGGCGAGTATAATTCGTTCGGTTTGTTCAGGAGTAAAAAATCCTTTGTCGCAAAATACGTCTATAAAATCTGCAAGCCCTTGTGATGCGACAAGGGGTAAGGTTTTCGTAACGATTTCGTCTATATATGCTTCTGGATTTTGTTTGTATTCTAAAGGTACGGCATGTGCGCCCAGGTATGTAACAAAAATAGGAATAGGAAACATCCTTTTTAATGCTTGTGCTACGTGTAGCATTTTAATTTCATTTTCATGATTAAGGCCATACCCACTTTTAATTTCAAGGGCAAGTGTTCCATGGGCAATCATGCTGCCTACTCGTTTGCTTGCTTCGTCTAAAAGCTCTTCTGCACTGGCTTGCGCTATTCGCTTGGCACTATTTAGTATTCCACCTCCAGCTTCTGCAATTTCTTCGTATGATTTCCCCTTAATTCTCATTTCCCATTCCTCTGCCCTTGGACTAGCAAAAATGGTATGGGTATGGCTATCAATAAAGCCGGGTAATATTTCTAGACCTTTTAGGGAGATGACTTCATCTCCATTGGGAACTCCATCTGCAGAGGATCCAAAGCCTACAATTTTCCCACCTTCGCAGCATAACCACGCGTTTTCGATGGAGTCAACTTCACTCATGTCTGAGCCGGCTTTATGCTTTTCTATCGTGGTTTCAACTCCCCAGATTTTTCGGATATTAGTAAAAACAACCCTCATGGTACTGCAAATGTAACGTTTGCTACTTAAAGCCTGTTTTGTTTGGGTTATGAAAGCGTGTGGAATGATATAGGAGATTTGGAGATATCTTCGCAATTATGGATGAAGCGTTTTTTAAGAAGAAAGATATCGGCCGCGCTATTTTTATAGCACCCAATGCAACAGTGGTTGGACATGTGGTTCTAAAAGAAGAAACATCTATTTGGTTTGGTGCCGTTTTACGTGGAGATTCTGATAAGATTCGTATAGGTGCACGAACCAATGTTCAGGATAATGCAGTGTTGCATTGTGATCCAGGAGACCCGTGCATTATTGGTGAGGGTTGTGTGATTGGACATGGGGCTATTGTTCATGGGGCTACCATTGGAAACGATGTACTAATAGGAATGAATTCGACCGTTTTGAACAATGCAATCATTGGGGATGGAAGCATTGTAGGTGCAAATGCACTCATTCCTCAGGGCATGATTGTACCTCCCAACTCTTTGGTTTTAGGAGTTCCTGCGAAAGTCATTAAACAGATTGATGCAAAAGAGAGTATTCGAGAAAATACGCTAGAGTATATCGAAAAATCAAAAGTGTTTGCAAAAAACAAGTCGTGCTTACTGGATTAAACCCCCAGCATTGGTTAATATTGCAATAGGAGATGGCTAAAAACCAAAAATACGTTTTTGATTCGAAAAGCTTAAGCTTTGAGAAGGCAAAAAGACGTCCTTGGGTTAACATTTGGAGAGTAGTGGGTTTTGTCTCTATTGCTGGTGTTGCTGGCTTGTTTATGGCTACCTATATAACTCAATACTTGGCTTCTCCCAAGGAATTACAACTCCAAAATGATAATCGAATACTAATATCTCAGTTAGTTGAAATGGAGAGACAGGTGGATGAAATGGAGGAAAAAATTGGCGAATTAAATAACATGGATGTCACAATTTATCGTTCGATATATGAGGCAAATCCTCCTGAGAAGCCAGATTATCGTGGAGCTGATTTTAAAGAATTGCAATCCTTACCTCGGAGTAAACAAATTATACGAATACGTCAGAAATTGCAGAAGCTGGATGACTTGGCTATTGCCCAGGCGAATTCATACAAGAGCTTAAAAAAGTTGATTGTTAGCAAGAAAGTAATGATGAATTCGATTCCATCCATACAACCGGTAAAAAATAAAGATTTGAAACGTATGGCGAGCGGATACGGGTATAGAATAGATCCTTTCTACCATACCAGAAGGTTTCATTCGGGCATGGATTTTACAGCTCCAACTGGAACAGAAGTTTATGCAACTGGAGACGGAGTCATTATTCACAGTTCTAATGATGGTTGGGGGTATGGTATTAATGTGAGAATAAACCACGGATTTGGGTACACTACTTTGTATGGGCATTTATCTAGGGTAGCTGTGCGAAAAGGCAAGAGAGTAAAGAGGGGTGAAGTGATTGGTTATGTAGGGAGTACAGGTAAATCTACAGGTCCTCATCTACACTATGAGGTGAGAAAAAACAATAATCCACTGAATCCAGGTTTCTTTTATCATAATGATCTTACGGATAAACAATATGCTGAAATGCTTGAGTACAGTAAACGTGAAACAAAATCATTCGATTAAAACAGTATGGAAGAAGAGTACACTAAGAAATATTATAAAATTGGAGAAGTAGCCAAGTTGTTAAATGTGCCAGCCTCAACAGTTCGCTATTGGGAAAAGGAGTTTTCACAGGTGAAGCCAATGAAGAATAAGAAAGGTGATCGTATTTTCAATCTAAAGGATATTGAGACCTTAAAGGAAATAAAATTTTTAGTTCATGACCGAGGTGTTAAAATTTCTAAGGCTGGGAAAAGGCTTGCGGGAAAATCTGAAATCGTGAATGCTGATTCAAACAATGAGGTGGTAAAACGACTCATTGATTTAAAAGAAGTACTGCTTAAAATCAAAGATAATTTATGATGATTAAGCATGCGTAACTTTTTCTGCATAGTACTCCTTTTTTTTGGATCATTGCTACAAGCGCAGGTCAACTGGCCTTTTTCTGTAAATAATAATGCTGCTCTGGAACAGGCTTTTTTGGGTTCATGTTCAAACCCATCTGTTTTTGGAGAGGATAAAGTAAGTGCTGGCCTTCTTTACCTAAATCGAACAGCTAGCGCAACGATTAACGCTGGTGGTTTTGGGGTAAATCTGAACCATAAGCACACAAACATTGGCTTACAAGCATGGCAAAGAGGCACAGAAAATCTGAACCGCCAACAATATCAGCTCACTCTTGGAAAAGAACTAAGCGAGCAATTTTCTTTGGGAATTGCAGCAGGTATGCAGCGCATCAATCAAAGTCAAAATTATGGAAGTTTAACTCAATTAACGGGAGGTGTTTTTGCTAGTTTAGAACCCATTGAGCGTTTTTCAGCTTCTGCTTATTGGCTGGGTTTTGCAAAAAACGGAACGGAGCGAAGTTATGAAGAGGCTGGATTAACAGCCACTTACTTGGCTTCTAAGGTGGCTCAAATTTCTATTCTTATGAAAACTACTCCGCAATGGGAGCCTATATTGGGATTGAGTTTGTCCTATACGTACAAAAAGAATTTAATTGCTCAAATTACGGTGACAGACTCGCAAGAGCCATTATTGCTTAATTTAATGATTGCAAAGGAGCAGTGGGCCCCATTTATTCAATACAGGCAACATTCTAGCTTGGGTGCTGGCTTTGCAGTAGGTGTAAAATGGTCAAAATAGTCATTGCCATATTATCTATGCTTCCTTTCACCCTTTTTTCTCAGGTGACTGACCCGCTTGAGACAATTATCGAACGATATCTTGAAAATGTGGAATCAACGGCAGATTATACGCAAATTGTAGATGATCTAAAGAGGTTTGAATCACGTCCTTTAAACGTAAATACAGCTTCGGTTCAAGAGTTGGTTACCTTTCCATTTTTTAGTTCTACACAGGCTGCGTTTATTGCTCGTCATAGAAACAGGTTTGGAAATTTTATTGATATGGCAGAACTTCAAGTGTTGGGCTTTAGTCCAGTATTTATTCGATTTATGGTGCCTTATTTGTCTGTAAGGGAATCAGAAATACAGTCCTTAAAAAACCTAGCTAAAATGTGGAATAAAGGAAAGGGAGAGCTCTCATTCACCACGGGTAAGAAGTCGCCAGCTTTGGTAACTTCCTATGAGGGGAATCTCTGGTCTCAGCAGCTTAGGTTAAGATACAAAGTACCGGGAGTTTTAAGTATTAGCCTGAACACGGATAAAGATCCGGGAGAGATTTTATATAGAAAGTCAAATCCTGCTAAGGGCTTAGAGTTTTTATCGGGACATGTTTCTATTCACAATATTGGCCATATTAATGATTTTGTTTTAGGAGATTATGTGTTACAAGTGGGAGAGGGTTTGGTTATGGGTAGTGGAATAGGGATAGGTAAGTCCGCAAATGTAATGAGCTTAAAGCGGGGTGGAACTTATATACGACCGTATCGAGGTATTAACGAGTTCTTATTCCATAGGGGTGCTGCTACTGCTATTTCCTTGGGTAAGTTTACTATAAATATGGCCTTTGCAAAAAATAGGTTGGATGCGGCCTTGAGTCGAGATACCTTGGAGTCAAACGAAATCTTCACATCGGTAGATTTAGATGGACTTCATCGCACCCCATCGGAGTTGGAAAAAAAAGGACAGCTCGAAAAGCAATTGGTTCATACGGGGATTTCATTTTCTGGAAAAAAGGGTTCTTGGGGCACTTCATATACGGGTTTTAAATACAGTTCTAGCTTACAAAAAGCGGATAAGCTATATGCGATTCATCGACCGGAGGGAACCCAGTTAAATTATATTAACCTATATCAAAGTCATGTGTTAGGTAATGTTTTAGTTTTTAGCGAATGGGCTTATGGCTTGGATAATTCCAGTTATGCATTGGCGGCTGGAGCTCTAACTAGTGTTGCACCTAAACTAGATGTGGGCTTGCATTTTAGAGATGCAAGTGAAAACTATCTTTCTCCAAATTCAACTGCTTTTGCTGCAACATCAAGTCCTGAGCGAGGCTTATACTTTAGCAGTAAAATCAATTTTAACAGGCGGTTCGCGCTAAGTATGTATAAGGATGTATTTAAGAATAAATGGCTGGGTTTTGGAAAGTCAAATATATATACCAGTAATGATTTACTTCTTCAATTGGACATGAAGCCAAATAAGAAGACGCATGTCTATCTTAGGGGAAGAAGTTATGATAAATTTAGGGATGATAAATCGGGAGAGTTCTTGATGCTTAATAGAATGAAAATCAAGCAATTTAGAATTCACTTTCAATCGGATCTAACGAAACAATTTAAATTTGAAACAAGGGGTGAATGGAACACTTCTCGGTCTGTTTTATCTAAAAATAGAGCAGCACTGATTTACTTAGATTTTAAGAGGAAATTTAGTTATGCTTCTCAATCCTTGGCTGCGAGATATTCTGTTTTTAATATTTCCGATTTTAATGCCCGAATCTTTGCTTTCGAAGATCAAATACAGTACTTATTTAGCATTGCAGGGTATTATGGCAGGGGACATTCCTTCTACCTTGTTTATTCGGCGAAACCCACTAGAAAAATTAAAGTATCGGCCAGGTATGGCCTTAATCAATATGAGAACCTCTCGGGCAAAAAGTTTGAGAGAACTTCCTTATTTTTACAATTCTTATATCGCATATGATTCAAACTAAACTCAGCGTAAATATTAATAAATGGGCAACGCTTCGCAATGCAAGAGGGGGCAATAATCCTGATTTGGTAGAGGCGGCTAAAAAGATACAGTCTTTTGGAGCCCAGGGAATAACTGTTCATCCAAGACCTGATGAGCGACACATAAGATATGCGGATGTGGGGGCTTTAAAAAAGGTGGTGCATACGGAATTTAATATTGAAGGTTATCCCAATGATGAATTTATTGAGCTGGTATTGAACAATAAACCTACGCAAGTAACCTTGGTTCCTGATCCTCCCGGTGCCCTTACATCAAGTTTTGGGTGGAATACCATTGAACATTTCGAACGACTGAAGGAGGTAGTGGCATTATTTAAAAAAGCTGAGATTAGAACGTCTGTTTTTCTTGATCCAAAACCAGATATGGTTATGCCGCTTAAGGAAATAGGGGCAGATCGAATAGAGCTGTATACTGAATCGTATGCACAAGCATACTCATCAGAGCATAGAGATGAGGTGCTTGAGGGGTTTATTAAAACTGCTAAAAAGGCTACTGCGCTTGGGATTGGAATAAATGCGGGGCACGATTTAGATTTAGAAAATCTACATTATTTTTTGAAAAATGTGCCGGAGGTACTGGAGGTAAGTATTGGGCATGCTTTAATATGTGATGCCATACAATTTGGATTGCAAAACGTAGTTCAGATGTATAAAGCCAGGTGCCAACCGGAGTATAGTTTATGAAAAGAGTAGTTTTTATAGTGGTCTTTGCTATGCTTGGAAAGCAAGCCTTGGCTTGGGGATTTTTGGGTCATAAGACCATTAATTATTATGCGTGTTTTGCTTTGCCGCAAGACTTATTTGGGTTTTATAAAAATTATTCAGACTATGTAAAAACGCATGCAGTGGATGCGGATAGTCGCAGATATTTAATTGATGCGGAGGCTTGCCGCCACTATTTGGACTGTGATCATTATGAGCACTCTGCTCCTTTAGATACAATTCCTCATCGCTGGTTTGATGCCATTGAAAAGTATACGGAAGATACCTTGCTTGAGTTTGGAATCGTGCCATGGCATGTTCTCACTATGAAATATCGGCTTACTCAGGCCTTTAAGGAAAAGAATCTTCGAAAGATCCTTAAAAATTCCGCAGACATTGGACATTATATCGCGGATGCACATGTGCCTTTGCACTCAACCAGTAATTATAATGGCCAGCAAACCGATCAGGTGGGTATTCATGCGCTTTGGGAAACGCGTTTGCCTCAACTATTCTATGATTCTATTGATAAGATGCCGGGAACAGTTGAATACATTAGTAACCCTCAAGAATTTATATGGTCTCGCTTGAGTGAGAGTTACTCGATGGTTGATTCTGTGCTCCGTTTGGAAAAATTAATATCTAAAATGCATCCGAATGATAAAAGATCATTGGAATCCTACGGCCGTGGTGTAAAACGGGCCTACAGCATACCTTTTTCTCGCGATTATTATTATGCTTTGGATAATATGGTGGAACGCAGAATGTTGGCGTCGATTGAGGCTGTGGCCTCTTTTTGGTACACAGCATGGGTGGATGCGGGGCAACCTGATCTCTCGGAGTTCGGCAATTTATCTATGGATGAGTGGTCTGATGACAAAATCATTACTCCTGATTTGAATCAGAAAATGAAAGGCCGGCAGGAGTATGATATTGAATAAAACACGGCTTCTTTTAAGCCAATGGAGTGTATTTGTAGGACCTAGAAGTTAGGTTTCATGCTATATTTCTCATAAAAATTGAGGATTTCATTGACTGCTTCATCTGCAGTATCTACCATTTTAAATAAGTTCATATCTTCTGGACTAATGTATTGGTGCTCTCCTAACATGGTGTTTTTCATCCAATCGATGAGAGGTTTCCAGTAGGTTGAATCTACAAGTACAATGGGAAACTTGGCACGTTTATCTGTTTGAATTAAGGTTAATGCCTCAAATAATTCATCCAATGTTCCAACGCCTCCAGGCATAACAATAAACCCTTGTGAGTATTTCATAAACATCACCTTACGAACAAAAAAGTAGTCGAAAAGCAATGTTTTATCTCGATCTTGATAGGGGTTTGGTACCTGCTCAAAAGGGAGATTAATATTTAAGCCAACGGAAGGACTGGTGTTGGCACTTTGTGCTCCCTTATTGGCGGCTTCCATTATTCCTGGACCTCCACCAGTAATGACACCTAAGCCCGCTTCACTAATCTTTTTAGCAATATCCTGGGCAAGTTTGTAGTGGTGTTTATTGGGCTTGGTTCGTGCAGATCCGTATATGGATACGCAGGGTCCAATTCTGGCTAAGGCTTGGTATCCGTCTACGAATTCCGCCATAATTTTAAAGATACTCCAGCTGTTTGAACTGGCAATATCAGGCCATTTTTTATTGGCAAAGGCCTTTTTAATTCTCTTTTCTTCTTTATCGCTTAGTTTTTTTGTCATTTAATTTTTATCTCTATTCTTCTGTTTGAGGCTCTTTTCTCTTCTGTACTATTGTCATCTGTACTTAAGGATCCATAGCCATTACTGCTTAGTCTTGTTTGATCAATTCCTTTTTTAACCAGGTAGGTATATACACTTTTGGCCCTGTTATTGGAAAGGGTTTTATTGTATTCTAAAGAACCTTTGTTATCTGTATAGCCGCCAATCTCGATGGTTAATTTGGGATTGGATTTTAAAAATTTTATTAGTGTTTTAAGAGCTTTCTCACTCTCTGGTTTAATCTCCCACTGGTCAAAATCAAAGAAGATATTTTTTAGAACAATGGAATTTCCTTGTCGCGCAGGAATCAATTCAACGGTAATTTGTTCTACGCTTCCTTCGGATTGATTGATGGGCTTATTGTAATTTTGGGTGAAAGGCAAATAGCCTTCTGCTTGAGAAAATAAACCATAATTTCCTCCAGATGGGTAATAGGTTTTCACACTAGATACTGTGGAATCTAAAATGTTGCGGTTGTTTTTAAGATTATTGAGTATGAGTTTAGCAACAACTGGCTTTTTGGTTTTACTATCGATAATATTAATGGATAAAATATTAGCTGGTGCGGGACGCAGTTCTTCTTTTAAGTTAAAGGACCATATATCCATATTCCCATAGCCTCCTTTTCTATCCGATACAAAGTAGGCTAGCTTGCCGTCGGGTTCTACATAAAACCCTACTTCATTGCCGCTGGTATTGATGTATTGGCTCACATTTTTTGGTTGAGTCCATTCGTCTACATCATTTAACCGACTTACAAAGAGATCCATTTTTCCGAAACCTGGATGTCCGTCACTGCTAAAATATAGGGTTTCCCCATCGTAGTGAAAGAATGGGGCTTGTTCATCCATACTGGTATTTATTGTAGGGCCTAAATTTTTAGGTTTGCTCCATTGGCCGGTTGTGTTTTTATAGGAAATATATAAGTCAGAACCGCCGTATCCGCCAGCGCGGTTAGATGAAAATATAAGAGCATTCCCACCCATACTTATGGTGGGTTGGGCATCCCAAGACGCACTATTAATAATACTTCCCATATTTTGTTTCGGGCTCCAATTGATGCCATCGGTAGAACTAAAGTATATGTCGCATCGGCCAAACCCATCGGGCTCATTGCACACAGTAAAATAAATGGTGCTTCCATCTGGGTGTATGGCAACGGTCCCTTCGTTATCCAATGTCCTAATCTTTCCAGGAAGAAGTTTGGAGGGTCCAAATTTGCCATCGATTACGGGGGAGTAATAAAAGTCTTCTTGTTTATATTTTTGATTTAAATCTACTTTTGTAAAGATGAAGAGGCTTTTATCCATAGTCATCCCTGGCCAGTATTCCCTGCTGGATGTATTTATATTGGGTCCAAGGTTTTTTAAGTTTAATTCATCAATGGTTTGCGTCTCTTCTTCGGCCAGTGTAAGAGCAATTTCTAACGATTTTAATTTCTTCAATGTTTTATCACTTGCCCGGTCTTTTTTTGGATTAAATCCAGCCATTTTTGGAACGGTGTAGAATTTCTCTATAACGCTTGCAGCCATTTTAGGGTCGCCGCTGTCCATGAGCATCTTTGCAAAGTAGAAATAGGTTGTTTGATGCGTTGAGTCTAGTTTTAAATATGTGATGTACGCCTCTTTGGCTTTATCATATTCTTTATCGCGCTCGTGTATATATGCCTTAAAGGCGTATGGTTTTTCGTAGTTAGGGTATTTCTTAATGGCTTTATTTAGTAAGCCTAATGCCTTTTCTTTATTTCCATACTCGTGGTATTGTTTGTTTGCTTCAAGATAGCAGGACTCAGCCTTTTTGTTTTGGGCAGAGAGGCTCAAACTAATACATGCAAAGATTCCTATGAGTCCAAGTTTTATTTTTTCCATTTAAATGATTGTATTAAGTGTTTCACATCAGCCTTCATAAAACTGTAAATAGGTGCTACACTATCGCTTTGAGCACTGTAATTAAAATATAAAGCTCCCCGAACAAAATTTTGAGTATTATCCGTAATATAAAAATTTAAGTTCGTAGCCGTATATCCCATGATATCAAAATAGATACCATCTAGGGAAGGGTTGAATTGTTGAATGGGTATTTCGCCTATATCTTGAGCTCGATCAATCTGTTTATTCACAAATTTTCGGGTATCATAGATCAAACTATCTAATCCTTCTGGCCCATGTATTTTGTGATAGGTTAGGTGAAGTGTGGCATCAAATGGCTTAAAATAGAGGTTGTACCATTGGTCCTTCACTTGAAAATTAGAGAGTGTATCGGGGCGGGCTAAGACATACTCAGCAATATCAAAAGAATAGGGCAAGTCCTCTTTTTCAAATCGTGCATAGGCTCTATCTGGAAAGTCAATTTTGGGATAGGCCTTTGGTTTTGGCACATACTCATTTCCACCACAAGCCATTAAAAAAACAACGGAGATAATTCTAAGCTTCTTCATCATTTCTATTTATGTTCACCTTCACTCTATTAATTTTCCTTTGGTTGGCCGATTCTATAATAAACGTGAGTTGCTCATATTTTATTTGAGCATTTTTTGTTGGAATTTTTCCAAACAACTCAGTTATTAGTCCTCCCAATGTATCGTTTTCACTATTTAAAGCCTCAAAATGATTCATATTTAGATTGGTAATTCTTAAAAAATCTACGAGCATAACTTTGCCTTCAAAAACATAATTGCTTTCATCTAGCACACTATAATTCGTATCAATTTCATCATACTCATCATTTATTTCTCCAAAAACCTCCTCTAGAATGTCTTCCATTGTGACCAAGCCTTGGGTGCCACCAAACTCATCCACTACAATCGCGATATGATTCCGTTTTTCTTTAAAGACTCGGAGAAGATTATCTATTTTTTTATTCTCTGGAACAAATAAGGGATCTCTCATTAGGTTTTGCCACTTGTATTCAGGACCTCGGTTAAGGTGTGGAATAATGTCTTTGGAGTAAATGATTCCGGCAACATTATCAGAGGTTTCCTGATAAACGGGAATTCTTGAATACTTATTGGATGCAATAAACTGGAGAACTTGAGTGAAGGAATCTTTTTCATAGAGTGCTGCTATATCCAATCTAGGTTTCATAATTTGAGTAACGGATATTTGACCAATATTAATAATGCCTTTTAAAATTTCCTTTTCTTGACTTGCATCTTGTGGATCAGAAGCGATATCAATGGCTTGCGTAAGTTCATCAGCTGAAAGTTCAGGGGTAGAAGATTCGATGCGCTTTTCTAAAAAACTGGAAGAAGCCACAAGAATTCGTGTGAGTGGACGGGATATTCGCATGAAAAATCGCATAGGTCTTGCTACCATACGAGCCGATTTTTTGTAGTATTGGGTGGCGTATACTTTTGGAATAACCTCCCCGAATATGAGTATAACCAGAGTAATTCCTATGGCATCAATTAAAAACCGTAAGACAGGTTGGCCATCAATGGCAAACAGCGTATCAATTAATACATTACTCAGTAACAAGAATGCAACGACACCAAAACTGTTTACAGCAAGGATGGCAGCAAGGAGTGTTTTAGGTCTTGCCAACATGTATAAAAGCCTTTTTGAGGTAGCAGAATCTTCTTCTCTCAATTCTTGTACATCGCTCTCTCTGTGGGAAAACAGTGAGTTTTCACTTGCTGCACATATGCTTGTAAGAACAAGGCAGGAAATGAGCCCAAGACTCACCCAAAGTAACAAGGGAATTTGATCCACTGCTATGGGTTTGAATAGGGTTAATATTGAATAAGAACAAAGTTCTATTTCCATCTATATTTTTGGTTCTATGTTTTCTTTTCTGCCCTGCACATCGATAAATTTAACGTCGGTTACACGTATTTTTCGAACTTCTTTTTCCACACCCATAGAATCCACGTATTTTTCGGTTTTAATTTTACCGTCCACGTAAATAACTCGACCTTTTTTCAGATATTTTTCGGCAAACTCAGCTTGTTTGTCCCACATTTCTAATTGGTGCCACTCGGTTATTTCTTTTCGGACTCCTGCATTTTGATAAACTTCATTGGTTGCTAAGGTGACATTGGCTACAATTCGCCCACTGCTTAATCGCTTAACCATAGGATCTTTGCCCAGCCTACCCATCAATATTACTTTATTTATCATTTTGTTTTTTGGTTCGCAATGTTCTGAGTCTCACTTTGAAGAATGAACTTTTTTATCAGTTGTGGTATTCCTTTTTCGCTTAATTGCATGCCCTTTAGCCAAAGGTATTTTTTTTCTGCGACAATATTAGTTTCCGCGTTTTGATAAACCCAAAACTTTGCAAAAATTGTGCGATGACTCAGTTGATGTTTAATACTTATCGTGCTGTCTAAAATGAGTTCATGTGAATTTAAGAAGGGAAAGTCCTTTACCCATTTGGGTGGTGATACTAATTCAGATTTACTTGGCACATTTGGAAACTCATAGAGCCCCTTCCATATCGAGGAATTATCTCTTTTATAGCATAAATATCCTTTTGAATTCTTTAGTATCATAAAGTTTGAATGAACCTTAATGGGTTTCTTTTTTAAAGTCTTTACGGGTATTTCTTCCTGGAGGTTTTTGCTGTAGGCAACGCATGAATCATTAAGGGGGCAAGATTCGCAGAGATATATTTTTGGTTTACAAATCAGCGACCCAATTTCCATAAGGGCTTGGTTGAAATCTCCCGGACTTTTTTCAGATATTTCAGATTTTAAAAATTCTAGGATGAGTTTTACACCTATTTGTTTGTCCACATTTTCTGTTAATCCGAGGTATCTTGAAACCACACGTTTCACATTTCCATCAATAGCTGGCATTGCAATGCCAAAAGAAATAGAGGAAATAGCACCCGCCGTATATGGGCCTATTCCTTTTAATTCGAGAATCTCAGGGTAGGTTTTGGGGAACACTCCATTGTGCTTTCTCATAATTATTTGTGCTGATTTTTTAAGGTTTAATGCTCTTGAATAATAACCCAAGCCTTGCCAAACAGATAGAAGGTCGTCCTCAGCAGCTTCTGACAATGAATAAATATCTGGAAACTTCTCAACAAACCGAAGGTAGTATGGAGTGCCCTGTTCAACCCTCGTTTGTTGCATAATAATCTCTGAAATCCAGGTTTTATAAGGGTCTCCGGTATTTCTCCAAGGAATTGATCTGGCCGATTTTTTATACCATGATAAAATATTGTGAGAAAACAATTTTTTCATTTAAGGAAATCAAATTTAAACTTGCCATCCAAACAAACATACACAAAACTTAAAATAACATGACAAAAGCAGAAATCGTAAATGAAATAGCGATTAGAACAGGTTTAGAAAGAACGGCAATCACGGATACAATTGACAATTTTTTTGTAGTTGTAAAAAGATCTATGATAGAGGGGAATAATATATATCTCAGAGGTTTCGGTACTTTCGAATTAAAAGAACGAAAAACTAAAGTGGCTCGAAACATTAAAAAGAACACAAGCCTAGTTGTACCAGCACATTTTGTAGCTCGTTTTAAGCCATCCAAAGACTTTGCAATTAATGTAAAAGAGAGCGATGTGCTCATGAAGAAAATTACCAATTAAGAACTTTGAGAAATCAATCATTTAAAATATTAATAATGGCAGCCATACTTATGGTTGCCATTCTTTTTGTATCTAATTGGAAATCGAGCACGGCAGAATTGGGTGAAGAACAGCCAACCTCAAAATTATCTGAGGCCAAGCAAGAAAAATCTAATCTGTCTGAGGAGGAATTCCTAAAATCAGTATTTACCAGTTTTAAATCGCCCCAATATGTTGTAGACGCTGTAAATAAACCAGATAGCTTGGAACTCCAGAATAGAGCGATTACCTGGTCTAAGGAAGCCCAAGTAGCGCCTTTGTACTTTTATTTAAAAGAACGTTCGCTAAGTGATAAATCTACGCTGGATGAAATGGCTTTGTTTTCAAAGCTGCTCATGTCAAATGCGGCATCTGTTAAAGATGGAGGTCAATCTAGTTTTATGGTTAGTATGTCAAAAAAATGGATTGATTTGGGTCTGAAAAGAGATCCTAATTATGTCCCGCTTTTAAATGCGCTCATTGTTTATCAAAGCGAGTATGTAGAACAGCCCATGAAGTTTCTAGCAACCTTGCGTAAGACCTTGGCTTTAGATTCAATGAACAATGAAACCAACTTTATTCATTTAAATTTATTAAAAACTTCAGGACAGCTGCCAAAAGCTATAGAGAAGTGCAAAAAATTAGTATCTTTGCAGCCCCAAAATTCATTTTGGCTAGATCAAATGAGTGAAATATACGGAATGATGGGGGATAGCGTGAATGCCAGAATATTTTTGGACCTCGCTATAAAGCAACGAAGAACTAAAAATTTAAAAAAGTAATATGCCAAGCGGAAAGAAGAGAAAACGTCATAAAATTGCGACTCACAAGCGCAAAAAGAGACTTAGAAAGAATCGTCACAAGAAAAGAAAATAATCTTTAACCTTTATTTGTGTCGAACGAACTAGTAATAAATTCTAGTCGTTCAGGACTAGAAATTGCTTTACTTAGCAATAAAAAGCTAATTGAGTATCATAACGAAAAAAATAACTCCTCCTATCAGGTAGGTGACTTTTATTTAGGTCGTGTTAGGAAAGTTGTACCTTCACTAAACGCCGCATTTGTTCAAATTGGGGCGGAGAAAGACGCTTTTCTCACCTATTTTGACCTGGGGCCAAATGTATTAAGTGTAAAAAAATTCTCTAAGATTGCCAATAATCCAAAGTACAATGAGGCGTATCTCAATAGATTTAGGCTTGAGCCAAAAACGGAGAAGACGGGAAAAATTGGTCAGGTTTTAAAGCCAAATCAAAATATTTTAGTGCAAATAATTAAAGAGCCCATTAGCAATAAGGGGCCCAAGGTTACTTGTGATATCAGCTTAGCAGGACGTTATTTCGTATTGGTTCCATTTTCCAACCAAGTATCCCTCAGTAAAAAAATTGGTTCACCCGATGAGCGGCAGCGGTTAAAATCATTGGTTCGGACGATTAAACCTGAAAATTTTGGGGTTATTGTTCGCACTGTAGCAGAAAATATTCCATTGGAAGAATTGGATGCAAACCTCCGGGATTTACTCAAGAAATGGGATGATTTAGTGGCAGGTTTAAAAAAGGCAAAGCCCAAATCATTGGTTCTTGGTGAGGGAAATAGAGTAGAAACAACACTGCGAGACATTTTTGATGAATCCTTCTCTTCTATTACAGTGAACGACGGGGAGATTGCGGAAACCATAAAAGATTACATCCGTCCCTTAATTAAGGATTCGGATAAAATAGTAAAGCACTACACCGGTAAGTCCCCCATTTTTGATGTTTATGATATAAACAAAAAAATAAAGACCTCCTTTGGTAAAAGTGTCCCTTTTGCGGCAGGAGCCTATTTAGTTATTGAGCATACAGAAGCCTTGCATGTAATAGATGTAAATAGCGGTAATAGTTCATTTGATCCTAAAAGTCGTGAGGAAAACGTATTTAAAGTAAACTTAGAAGCCGTGGGTGAAATTGCACGTCAGGTTCGTTTGCGAGATATGGGGGGAATCATTGTTGTTGATTTTATTGACCTAAAAGATAAAGAAAAAAGGGCTCAGATGCATACAGCTATGAAAGCTGCTATGATTTCTGACAAAGCCCGTCATACCATTCTTCCATTGACCAAGTTTGGGCTCATGCAAATTACCCGAGAGCGCATTCGTCCCGAAACACAAATTACTACTTCAGAGACTTGTGTGACCTGTGCAGGAACTGGAACCATGGAAAACTCTACGAATTTTATAGCAAAACTCGAGAATCAATTGGAGTACTATTGGGATAATATGAATGCCCAAGGTCTTATGATTAAAGCCAATCCTCTTATTGTCTCATATATTAAGGAAGGCTTTCCATCGCGTAGAATGAAGTGGTGGTGGAAATACAAGAAGTGGTTGAGAGTAGAATCGGATGAGACCTATCCCATTAATATGATCGATTATTACGACCGTTCTGAATCTGAAATCAAATAATAAACCTCCCTTTTCAATGGAGAAGCTTTTTTAGCCCTGCTCTAAAGTAAAAACGCTAATCTCGGGCCATATACCTACCCGACCTGGAAATCCTAAATATCCAAAGCCGCGGTTTACGTATAATTGCTGGTCGTTTTCTTTGTAGAGATCAATCCATTCTTTGTATACCAATTTAACGGGACTCCATCGATACCATTTGCTGTCAATGCCAAATTGCATTCCATGCGTGTGCCCACTAAAAGTGGCGGCAATGTCTCTATAATCTGGGTTTTGTGTAATTTCTTCCTTCCAGTGGCTTGGATCATGGCTTAGTAATAATTTAGTTCCAATATTTTCGGATCCTTTATACGCTTTTGCTAAATCTCCATAGCGTGGAAAGTTCTTTTTTGCACTCCAGTTTTGCACGCCAAGAACGGCTAATTGTTCGCCATCTTTTTCAATTACTCTGTGCTCATCCATTAAAATATCCCAACCCATGTCCTTATGATGCTGTATTAAGTCTTGCAGGTTTTGCATTTTAGCTTCTTGACTATCCCAACGCACATATTCTCCGTAATCATGATTGCCTAAGGTGCTAAAAACGCCAAGAGGTGCTTTTATTGAACCAAACATTTCTTTATACGGTTCGAGCTCACTGGCTCTGTCATTAACAAGATCTCCGGTAAAGAAGATCATATCAGCTTTCTGGCTATTTACCATGTCTATGCCTTTTTGGACCGCTGTTTTATCGTAAAAGCTGCCGCTATGAATATCTGAAATTTGAACAATTTTTAGGCCATTAAAGGCCTTTGGTAATCCTTTAATAATTAGCTTTTTCTTGTGCAATGTGTACTTGTGAGCCCCTTTAGTAATACCGTAGATCATGCTGCCCAGAAATACGCCGCCAATGCCAAAACCCATCCATTGTAGAAATTTAGACCGATTGATGTTTCCTGCTTTAAATGGATTTCCTTCTGTTCCTGTAGCCCTTATGGCTCGGATAAGATCATCCAAAAAGATGAAAACAAACCAGATCACTTTTAGAATTAAAATGGCAAAAATCAAACTTAGTGTAATTCTAAAAATGGTGCTCGAGTGGCGCACATCCATAAATGGCATGGAGGCAAAGAACAGGAATGTAAAAATGGTGTATCCCCAATAAGTATAAGTAACAACTTGTTTTGCTTTAGCCGATACTCCATGAATAAGAAATTTAACCCCTTGCCAAACGTAAAAGTCTATGCTCAACATGAAAAGAGTTACTAGTATAAATGTAATGATAAATCTGGCCTGCATTGAACTGCAAATTTACATTAGGAACAAAATATTCATCCTAGAGTTTGTCCACGTAGTAACTTTCTTCGATAAGCATTATTTTTGCTTATAATGAAAAAACCAATTGCCTTTCTTTTTTCAATTTTTTTACTATTTCAGCTAAATTCACAGAGTAATCAGCTTATTAAAGATATATCCATTCGGAATATTGGCCCTGCGGGAATGAGCGGTCGTTTTACCTCTATTGATGTAGATTCTAGAGGGTCTATTTATGCTGGTGCAGCCAGTGGTGGAGTTTGGAAAAGTGAGGATGGGGGACTAAAATGGCAGCCCATTTTTGATTCGATGCCCATACAAAGTATTGGAGCCATAAAGATTAGCCCGAGCAATGATGATATACTCTGGGCAGGAACGGGAGAGGGAAATCCACGGAATAGTCATAATAGCGGTGCAGGAATTTTTAAATCACTTAATGGAGGAAAGGATTGGGTATTTAAAGGTTTGGAAGAAACCAAAAATATTCATCGGATTATTATTGATCCCAGAGATGAAAATAAAATTACAGTGGGAGTCCTTGGTTCAGCTTGGGGCGATAGCGAACATCGTGGAGTTTACCAGACATCAGATGGTGGAGAAACTTGGAATAAAATCCTTTTTGCCGGAAAAGGGACGGGCTGTGCAGAATTGGTGGTGGATCCCAATAATCCGAATAAAATGATGGCCAGTATGTGGGAGTTTCGCAGAAAACCCTATACGTTTAATTCTGGAGGCGTAAGCAGCGGAATATTTATGACTATTGATGGTGGTAAAACCTGGAATAAGATAGAAAAAGGATTGCCATCCGGAATATTAGGAAGGGCTGGTTTAGCCATATCTAGGAGTAATCCAAAAGTGGTTTATGCCATGGTAGAGAGTAAGACTTATGACTTGTTTAAAAGCAAAGATGGGGGTTATACTTTTTCTAAAATGAGCTCGCAAACAGCAATGGGTAATCGGCCTTTTTACTATGCAGAGATATATGTTAACCCAACCAATGAAAATCATGTTTATAGTTTATGGAGTCAAATATCGCATAGTATTGACGGAGGAAAGAATTGGAAAATTCTTGCTTCTTGGAGTCATATCCATCCGGATCATCATGCTCTTTGGATCAACCCTGAGAATCCCAAGCATATGATTAATGGGAATGATGGAGGAATAAATATTACTTACGATGGAGGCAACCATTGGCGCATGTCAGACAATCTCCCGGTGGGGCAGTTTTACCACATCGCGGTGGATGAAGAAATGCCTTACCATGTTTACGGCGGCCTACAAGATAATGGCAGCTGGAAAGGACCTGGATTTTCATTTACTCAAGACGGAATTAAAACATCGGAATGGCAAGAAGTTCTCTTCGGAGATGGCTTTGATGTACAACCTTTAAATGGCACCCAGGGATATGCCATGTCGCAAGGGGGAAATATTTACTACTATGACTTAGATCAGGGCAAGAAGTTTATTCAACCCGCTAAGTTTGGCAAAACTACGCTCCGATTTAACTGGAATGCAGCTATTGCTATTCATGAACAAAAGCTATTTATGGGTAGTCAGTTTGTGCACTTAAGTGAGGATAAAGGACAAAGTTGGAAAATTATTTCTCCGGATCTTACAAGCAATGATCCAGATAAATTGCAACAAGCTGAAAGTGGGGGCTTAACCATAGACGCCACAAATGCCGAAAATTATTGCACTATTACCAGTTTAGCTGGGGGAAAAGAATTGCTTTGGGCTGGGACTGATGATGGAAATGTATGGGTTCGTAATGAAAAAGAAGCCTGGAGCAAGGTTTCAGAAAACATAAATAGTGTCCCAAAAAATATATACATACAGCAAATCCACCTCAATGCAAAGAATGAGAAGGAGGCTTGGGTTGTAGCAAATAATTATAGGCAAAACGATTGGAAATCATACTTGTATCATACCCGCAATCAGGGAAAAACTTGGGTGAACTTGGTGACGGATGATATAAAGGGGCATACGCTCTCCTTTTTACAGGATGCTACCCAAGCGAATCTCTTATTTTTGGGAACAGATAGAGGTTTGTATTACAGTTTTGACGCTGGCCAAAAATGGCAAAGATTGGCACAAATACCAGCTTGCCCGGTGCAAGATTTAGTTCACCAAAAGGGGGAAGATGATTTGGTTATTGGAACCTTTGGAAGAAGTATTTGGATCATGGATGATTTAGAAACCTTTCGAACCTTAGGACAGGAAAACAAGGATAGTTTCGAGATTATTGCGGTGCAGCAAGGCCATCCTAATGAAAGGAAGAGAGCTCCAGGTGCTCGGTTTGATGCAGATGATCATTTTAGAGGAAAAAATAAGGATACGCGTGCTACAATTTCGTATCATTATACAGGAGCTCTTGGAGTCAAAGGGAAAGTACAGGTATTTCATGGGAATGAGGCGAAAGCCATTCGCACCTTCCATTTTAAACCAAGCAAAAAAGGATTGAATTATGCTCACTGGGACTTTAGAAGAGATGGTCTGCGTTTCCCCACTTACCGCAAGGTTAAAGAAGATGCAGACTTGCCCTCGGGTATAGTTTGCCCTGATAACGGGCCTTTTACCTTGGTGCTTCAAATAAAAAAGCAAAAAGATACCATTGTTTTAAATCATTTAGATACCAGAGCTTCCATATTTAGATTTCAAGGGAATATGGAACTTATGGATAGTCTAAAGCAAATAACATCCAAGGCGTTTGATGTTTTTGAAGACTTGAAAGCAGCAAAAGTTAAACTCCTTAAATACAAGCAAAATAAGTATTCATCGGATTCATTGATGAAGAAAGTTAAAAAAGAATGCAAGGTGTTCATTGGAAAAATAGATACCCTTCAACTCTTGTTTTCCTTGCCACCAAGTTTCACGCAGTATGAAGAAATTACACCTCGGCTTAATGGAGTGCTTTATCAATCTTACGCCTTGCTAAGAAATCACACTGCTACTACAAAAATAGAGAACAGCAATGCAGCTATGGCTTTAGGTAATGCGAGTCTCTTTACTGCTGCAGTTGTGGATCAAATAAATGGTTTCTTTCAGAATACTTGGCAAAATATTCCGTTTGATACTTGGGATCAATGGGAAAAACCAGAACGAACATTTGGAGATTATTAGCACTGTTTGCATTGATTATTGCCGGCCTTTTGATTTATAGCTATCCCCGTTCAGTGTTGAGCCCAAAAGTGCTAGAAAAGAAAGCACAGAGCAGGCGGTTGATTCCTGAAAAGGTGGATGAAATTCTTTCTTTTTTAGAGGCTAACCATTATTCTACAGAGTTAGCCATACTGGTTGATATGAGCTTAAGCATACATCAAAAAAGGATGTATATCGTGAACCCTCAAACAAAACAAATACTGCATAGCTGCCTTGTTGCGCATGGTAAAGGGAACCAAAGTTCTGAAGACAAGGTCTATTTTTCCAATGTTCCAAACTCCTTTTGCTCCTCCTTGGGTAAATATAAAATTGCAGAAAGATATACCGGTCGGTTCGGTGATTCCTATCGCTTAGATGGGTTGGACTCTACCAATTCCAAGGCCCGAAAAAGAGCCATTGTTTTTCATTATTATGAGCATCAATCGTCCTCAGAATCGATTGGGCCGCATTATTTTAGCGAAGGCTGCCCTATGCTAGCAGAAGAAGATTGGAGAATAGTGGACGAGTACATTAAGGTTCAGGATAAGAGGTGTATTCTTTGGATCTTTTCATAAAATGGGATGAGTTTTAGAGCTTTTTAATCTGTTCTATAATGTTATTGGGGTATTCTTCTTGAATGAACTGTGTTATATTTACTTGAGTATGGTCTAAGTTATAATCTAAAATTCAAAAGAACATTAAAAAGAGTCCTACCTTTGTCCAAAAATAAACGTTCTTTTAATCTGGGAGATTCTGAAAGGATTAAATGAGGTCATCCGATAGGCAAGGTCCTCATGGTCTGACACAGATTCCTTTCGATTAATTTTTCGTGATTAATTAGATCCAATAATTTTACAGTAGCACGTGCCTAAATTTGAATTAGTATCCCCCTTTACGCCTATGGGCGACCAGCCTCAGGCCATTAAGAAGCTAACCGCTGGAATAAAGGACGGTGAAAGAGCTCAGACCTTGTTGGGAGTCACAGGTTCAGGCAAAACCTTTACGGTTGCTAATGTTATAGAAGAGGTTCAAAGGCCCATACTGGTTCTCAGTCATAATAAAACATTGGTGGCCCAATTGTATGCAGAGTTTTCTCAATTTTTCCCAAATAATGCGGTGGAATATTTTGTGAGTTATTACGATTATTATCAGCCAGAAGCCTTTATCCCTACCAGTAATACATACATTGAGAAAGACTTAAATATAAATGAAGAAATTGAGAAGATGAGGCTGAAAACAGTGTCCTCTCTTTTAAGTGGTCGCAGAGATATTATTGTGGTCGCATCGGTGAGTTGTATTTATGGTGCCGGAAATCCCAGTGATTACGAAAACACTATTATTCGAATAAGTAAGGGAGAAAAGATAAGTCGCAATGCATTGCTTCATAAATTAGTAGAGTGCTTGTATAGTAGAACTACGGCAGATTTTAAACGGGGTACATTTAGGGTAAAAGGGGATACAGTAGATGTTTTTTTAGCCTATGGCGATTTTGCGTATCGCATTCAATTCTTTGGAAATGAAATTGAGGAAATTCAATCCATTGATCCTGAAACCGGGATGCAGATTGATCAGCATGAAGATGTGGCTGTTTATCCGGCTAATATATACGTATCTCCCCGAGAGAAACTGAACAGGGTGATGCATGAAATTCAGGATGATATGGTAAAGCAAGTGGATTTCTTTAAGGGGCAAGGGCGTTTTTTAGAGGCCAAGCGATTGGAGGAAAGAACCGTATTTGATTTAGAAATGATTCGTGAATTGGGATATTGCAGTGGTATAGAAAATTACAGTAGATATCTTGACGGAAGAGAAGTGGGGCAAAGGCCTTTCTGTCTTTTAGATTATTTCCCTGATGATTTTCTTTTAGTAGTGGACGAAAGTCACGTAACTATTCCTCAAGTGAGGGCCATGTATGGAGGTGATCGAAGCAGAAAAGTGAATTTAGTCGATTATGGATTTCGTTTGCCAGCTGCGATGGATAACCGTCCCTTGAAATTTGAAGAGTTTAATAATATGCTGGGCCAGAGTATTTATGTAAGTGCTACGCCAGCAGATTTTGAAATTAGAGAAAGCGAAGGCTTAGTGGTGGAACAGTTGATTCGCCCGACTGGATTATTGGATCCAGAAATTCAAATTAAGCCCTGTGGAAATCAAGTAGATGATCTGATTGAAGAAATTGACGAAAGAGTAAAAATGGGAGATCGCGTGTTGGTGACTACTTTGACCAAAAGAATGGCTGAGGAACTGACGAAGTATTTGCAGCGATTGGCGATAAAGGTAAGTTACATTCACTCCGAGGTAAAGACCCTAGACCGGGTTGAAATATTAAGGCAATTGCGATTAGGAAACATTGATGTTTTAATTGGTGTGAATTTGCTTAGGGAAGGGTTGGATTTGCCCGAAGTGAGCTTAGTGGCTATTTTAGACGCAGATAAGGAGGGGTTTTTGCGCAGTGAAACCAGTTTGACCCAAACCATTGGAAGAGCAGCTCGGAATGTAAGAGGAAAGGTTATTATGTACGCCGATAAAATTACTGCAAGTATGCGTAAGACAATCGATGAAACCAATCGGCGCAGGGCAAAACAAAAAGAGTACAACACCCTTCATGGCATTGTACCGCACACCATAAATAAGAGTAAGCAAGATATCTTTAATTCGACTTCTGTAGCAGATAACCGCAAACAAGATCCGGTTCCTTATGAGGAAACAGAGAAAGATCAAATGGCTGCAGATCCAATCTTAGATTACATGAGCAAGGATGATTTGCAAAAAGCATTGCTGCAAACAGAGAAAAAAATGCTTAAAGCTGCCAAGGAAACAGAGTATATGGAAGCTGCTCGTTTGAGAGATGAATTAGAGGGCATTAAAGAAAAAATTAAAGCACTATGATTGTTCTCAAAAAAGACGATTATAAAAAAAGTAAGGATACATTCCTTGACCTTTTTGAAATGTCTAATGTTATTTTTTATTCGCCAAAAGCACCTGGATTGGCAAGAGGTGTAGTTTCGTTTTCTTGATTCATTCCAGTCATATCCTCAAACATAGCAAAGAGCATATTTCTACAGGCTGGGAATAGATAAATTAGCCCCAAACCACAGGTTATTGCTCCTCCTATGGCCATTATTAATGTAGCGATTAAATAAAATATATAGGCTAATGCCCAGTTCTTGGATATGATCTTGTAACTCGCTTCAATGCTTTTTATGGCGTCTTTATTATAAAATGCAATAAAAAAAGGAGCGAAAGCCAGAGGGAAGCTAAGAAAGCCTAGAAGTAAAGCTAGAATAGTTAGGGTGAGTCCATGTGCTGATATGCCAATAAGAAAAGTTTTGGCAATTTCCTGATTTCCAGGATTTTGTTGGAGCGCTATAAAGTCTCCAATAAAGGAAAATCCAATGATCAAACCCACCAGTGTAAATGAGGCAATGGTTACCACCAAAGTAATTAGGCCTAAAATAGCTATAGGTCCAATGAATTTAAACCCATCCCAGAAACTACTGAAATCTGAAATGCCTGTCTTTTGAAAATGTTTTACACCTAGGGCAAATCCAATCAATAAGCAATTGGTCAAAAACAGTGAATTGATCAGCGTTCCACCTATAGGAATGAGCCCAACAACTAAAGCAATTATTGCGCATAAAACGGTGTAGCCTATAAATGACCCTGCTTGCTTATTCGTGTGCTCAAAGCCTCTACTAAGGTAATCGCCAAATTTGAAGTCCCATCCATTGGCTAAATTGTTTTCCAAAGTAGTATTTGAATGTAAATAGTCTTGATTTTCCATTTCACAAATATAAGGATATCTGTAATCTGTAAGGAGATGATTTTCTATAAGAAAATTCCCGGTATGTCTTTTTCCCCTACTTCTTCTGCTTCCAGTAAATCGCAAAAAAATGCTTTGGTATCTTTTATTTTATTCATGAAGATTCTCCCTGTATTTAAACTAAAAAAGAGCAGGATGAGGGTAAGGCCGAGGGCAAATAAAACTGGAATATCTGTAATGGAATCCAAATTTCTTTCCCAAAGGTGGAATCCCACAAAACCTAAACTACCGATGATGAGCATAAGTATGAGTAAAAAAATACGCAGAGACCTAAATCCTTTAAATCTAAATTTTATATACATGTCCTCGTCTACTCCTAGGATATTTCCTTCAATAAAAGCAGTAATTTTTTCATGGGATACGTTCTGTAATATGAACCCTTGATCATTTACGCTACCATAAAAAAAGGGCTTGTTCTGGTCTGTTTTTTTATACGCGGCATCACTCAAGTATGTATTGGTTATAATGCCTAAGACAATCTCTTTTCGGAGTTTGCTGGTTTTTAAATAAACGGTTCGAAAGGGGAAGAGAATCATGATTGAGGAACCAATTTATTCAGTCCTTTAGCTACCTTATGAATGCTCTTGAGTATGGTATGATCATTTGCAGCACCATTTCCCACAACAACAATATCAGCACCAGCCTCCCAAGAGGTCCGTGCTTGCTCTGCATCTCTTATTCCGCCTCCTGCGATAAGCAGGCATCGAGAGGTGTCTTTAACGCTCTTCAGCATTTCTGAGGAGATTGGTTTTTCTGCGCCACTTCCTGCATCTAAATACATCACTTCCATGCCCATCATTTTGCCGGCTAATGCAGTAGTTGCTGCCAAATCGGGTTTGTCCATAGGAACAGGGAATGTTTGGCTGATGTAATGTGCAGAAGTGAGCTTTCCGCTTTCAACCAAAATATACCCTGTGGGTATAGCTTCCAATTTTAATTGATGAATTAATGAAGCGGTGGCTACTTGCTTGCCAATTAAATATTCAGGATTTCGTCCGCTAATGAGGCTCATGAAGAGGATCGCATCCGCATGTTTGTTCACTTGAATTTCATTTCCTGGGAAAAGAACCACCATAGGTGCTCCCAAGTCTTTAACTAGTTTAGTTGTTTTTTCGGTATTTCCTTTACTTACTAAACTTCCACCTATAAAGAAAAGCTCCACTCCTTGCATCAAGGCATATTCCGTTAAATCTGCTGTTTCATCCAAATCATCATCTGGATCTATGAGTAAAGCCAAGGTTTTATGGCCCAATCTACTTTTAAGTAAAAGTTGATTCTTTATTTCTGGATGAATCTCCATTTCTTATATGCAAAGTAAATCAAAAAAAACTATTTGGGCTTATTCACATTTAGATTGGAAGTGCAGATTTTTAGAATTGTAGAACTTTGGAATGACCTTCATTCATCTTTCTGAAATAGAGTGTATTTTTAACTCAAATAACTCGATTTTAACTAATTGAAAATCAATGATTTGAACGCAAACCCCCGTAGATGCTGCATTTGTTACTTTTCCACTTAGTAAAGGCATGGTATGAAAGAAGAAGGACTGTGTATGTGGAAAACCCATTTTTGTTTTATGTGTCAAATAAAAGTGATTTGTATACAATAATTGTAAAATTAGTTTAGGGTCTTTGGCCACTAAACATTTTTCAGGTAAGCATAACAAAATACAAAACTCATAAATTTAAAACGATGACCACTAGAACTACACCCAACAAAAAAGGCCTCAACTTTGGTAGAATGAACACCAAAGATGCTGCATCACCATTCGAGCAATTCACCTACGACTACAGAACCTCGGTCATTAAAAAGCCAGACGGATCAATTGTTTTTGAGATGAACAATGTCGAAGTTCCAGAGGGTTGGAGTCAAGTAGCTACTGATATTATGGCTCAGAAGTACTTTCGTAAGGCGGGCGTTCCGCAAGAAGATGGTTCGTTGAGTTCGGAAACAAGTTCGAAGCAAGTAATTCACCGTTTGGCTAATTGCTGGCGTGAGTGGGGTGAGAAGTATGGTTATTTTGAAAATAAGGAAGATGCGCAGGTGTTTTACGATGAGTTGGTGTACTCAATGTTAAATCAAGAATCGGCGCCTAATTCTCCTCAATGGTTCAATACAGGTCTTCATAGCAGTTATGGAATTACAGGCAAACCACAAGGACATTATTATGTAGATGCGGATACAGAAAAATTGATGAGAAGTACAAGCGCATATGAGAGACCTCAACCTCATGCGTGTTTCATTCTTTCTGTAGAAGATGACTTAGTAAACGAGGGAGGTATCATGGACCTATGGGTTCGTGAAGCTCGTATTTTTAAATACGGCTCCGGAGTAGGAACAAACTTCTCTAAGATTAGAGGAGCGGGCGAAAAACTCTCTGGTGGCGGTACTAGTAGTGGTTTAATGAGCTTCTTGAAAATTGGAGATCGTTCAGCAGGAGCCATAAAATCTGGGGGTACTACACGAAGAGCAGCCAAAATGGTATGTTTGGACTTGGATCATCCGGAAGCCATGGAATTTATCCAATGGAAATCTGATGAGGAAAAGAAAGTAGCTGCACTTATAGCCGATGGATATGCGAGCGATTATGAAGGTGAAGCTTATGCTACCGTTTCAGGTCAAAATTCAAACAACTCCGTAAGAGTAAATAATTCATTTTTTGAGAAATTAAAGAACAACGAAGATTGGAACTTTACTGCACGAAGCACAGGAGAAACCATGAAGAGCATGCCCGCTAAAGAAGTTTGGGATAAAATTGGTAAAGCCGCTTGGTCTTGTGCCGATCCAGGAATGCAATATAACGATACCATTAATGAGTGGCACACCTGCCCCGAGGGCGGACCCATTAACGCATCAAATCCTTGCAGTGAATATATGTTCTTAGATAATACGGCGTGTAATTTAGCCTCTCTAAATTTGCGTAAATTCTTTGACCTAAAAACAAATAAATTTGATTTAGAACGTTTTGAATACTCTGCTCGTTTGTGGACCACCGTACTTGAGATCTCTGTTCTTATGGCGCAGTTTCCAAGTAAAGAAGTGGCTCAATTAAGCTATGATTACAGAACTTTAGGTTTGGGTTATGCCAACTTAGGTTCCGTATTAATGTGTGCTGGAATCCCTTACGATAGTAAAGAAGCAGTAGCCATTTGTGGCGCAGTAACTGCAATTCTAACAGGAACTTCATATGCAACATCTGCTGAGATGGCTGCTGTGAAAGGTCCATTTAGAATGTACGAGAAAAACAAAAAGCATATGTTACGTGTAATACGTAACCATAGATATGCAGCATATAACTCACCATTGGCATTTGAGGGTTTAGATATTGCTCCTCAGTGTATTGATGAGAAATATTGCCCAGATTATTTATTGGCCGGTGCCTGCGGCGCTTGGGACAAAGCCTTAGCGTGGGGAGAAGAGCATGGATATAGAAATGCACAATCCACAGTAATTGCGCCAACAGGAACCATTGGTTTGCTAATGGATTGCGATACCACAGGTATTGAACCAGACTTTGCTTTGGTTAAATACAAGAAACTAAGCGGAGGCGGATATTTTAAGATTATCAATCAGTCCATACCTATGGCCTTAAGAAATTTAAAATACTCCGAAGAAGAGTTGGACGCTATTGTTAAATATGCCAAAGGACATGATACCTTAAAAGGAGCTCCCGGTGTAAATCATAAAGAACTTAAAGTTAAAGGGTTTACCGATGCGGACTTGGAAAAGGTAGAAGAAGGCATTTCCTCTGCATTTGAGATTGGGTTTGTCTTTAACAAATTTGTTTTAGGTGAAGACACGATGAAAAACTTAGGCATTAAGCCAGAGCAATACAATAGCCCTGACTTTGACATGCTTGAAACATTAGGATTTACAGATGAGCAAGTAGCCAAAGCCAATGACTTTGCATTAGGTACCATGACCATAGAAGGTGCGCCGCATCTTAAAGAAGAGCATTACGCAATATTTGATTGTGCAAACAAATGTGGAAACAAAGGAATGAGATACATTCATGCCTTTGCTCACATTAGAATGATGTCTGCAGCACAGCCATTTATTTCAGGGGCCATTAGTAAAACCATTAACCTTCCCAATGAAGCGACTGAAACGGACATTAAAGACTGTTACGAGCTAAGTTGGACCTTGGGTCTTAAAGCCAATGCCTTGTACAGAGATGGATGTAAGTTGAGTCAGCCATTAAGCAACAAGTCTGAAACCAAGAAAACCAAAGGCGAAAGTGCAAGTGAAGAAACTGTTGAGCCGCAAGAAATTAAAGCTGCAGGAGAATTAACTCCAGCCGATGTTTTGGAAGCAGCCAAACGAATCTTAAACAAGAGCAAGGATACCAAGTTTAAACGTCAGCTCTCCAATATTGTAGAAAAGAAAAGACTGCCAAATAAACGAAACGGGTTTACTCAGAAAGGTAAAGTTGGCGGGCAAACCATTTTTGTTAGAACAGGAGAATATGGTGACGGGACTTTAGGTGAAATGTTCGTAGATATGCACAAAGAGGGAGCCACCGTGCGTAGTCTGGTAAATTGTTTCTCCATTGCTATTTCAGTAGGACTTCAATATGGAGTGCCCTTGGAAGAGTTTGTAGACAAGTTTGTATTTACTCGATTTGAGCCGAGTGGAATGGTAGAAGGCCATCCAAACATTAAGAACACAACCTCAGTTGCCGATTATATCTTTAGACTATTGGCTTTTGAATATTTGGGTAGAGAAGATCTAGTACAAGTAAAACCAAGTAAAAACCAAGTAGCAGATACAGCAGAAGCTCCAGTAATTAGCGAGTTCTTGCCTTTAAATAAAAAAGGGTTGGACGTAACTGAGCCAGTAGCAGAAGTGCAATCAGTAGGAGACGCGGGCGACGGTTCAGAGCCGCAGGCAAAGACCATGCAAGATCACCTAAAAGAAGTACAGAGCGATGCACCTGCTTGTAACACCTGTGGGCACATTACCGTGCGAAGTGGAACCTGTTACAAATGCTTAAATTGCGGAAATAGTTTAGGATGTAGTTAATATATTTTAGATTTTAAAACTATAAAAGCCTCTGCATTGCAGAGGCTTTTTTTATGGGGTAAACTTCCAACAGTACCTATTGGGACTTGCAATAGAGCTTTGAGTAATTCTTGAATAATGAGTTTTGTGTTTCCCTAAGGATTGCCTAATTACTATAAATATATATATATTAACTATTTTAATATTTAATAAAAAATATGTTTCATTAAATTATTATATTATTATATTTTATATATTGCAATTATGAAGAGTTTATTTAACATTAGCAATTTTATTTGTTTCAATATTAGTTGAAGCGGCAACGGTTCCTTTTGCATTTACGAGACATCCACTAACAAAAAAGTTATTTATAATAAGAGCATCAGAGGGAATTACCTACTATTCATCTACAGAGTCTATTAAATTTAATGGCATTGTAACCATTACCGAATTGGGTGATTTTGATATAAGTGAAGATTCACTTAAAGGTAGGCATTTACGGTGTGATGCCACTGGAGCAATGGTTAACGGGCGTTATGAGTCTTTTACAGGTAAAAAATGTGGACCAGCGGGTGAACTCCAGAGCGAGGGACACGAAGGCGAAGTTTGGTGTATGGACAGATCTGCATTCCTCTGTTCAGCAAAATATAGCGGTTATGTAATAGGTCCAGGCGAATATAGAGATGATGAATGTCCTATTGCATTCCATGACGATGGCAATGGCAAAGACAATACTGATGATGGAGATGAAATTGTTTTGTTCTTCTTAGACTGGCAGTTGGCCAACAATCTTAATACTTTAAACATTAGTAACTAGATATGTTTTCTTCGCTACTAAAGAACGGGTTCTTCCTCTTTATCTCCATGTATGCTTGTTTTAGCATAAATGCACAGGATAATGGGGAGCAGCGGTATGATTTTGAAGATTCTACACTTTACATCTTATCGCATAGGTATGGATGCACCCCAGATATTGCAGATTGGGCTATTGAAACAATAAAAGAGCATCAGTTAAATAAAGCAATAATTGTTACGCCCCATATTTACGAAGACTCGGCGGAGAGAGGCTTTTTTGAAAGTTATAGGCATGTATTTAAGCCAGAAAAATGCGACGTATCTGTTTTTAGAAGCAATAGAACCTTTAGTACAATTTACAATAAAGGCTATTTATCATTTATTCAACTTGGGCAGGGGAATATTATTTATTCGAAAAAGAAAAAGATATTTATGAATGAACCTGTAATTAAAGCCAAAAACTGCAGGGTTTCTTTGGAAGAATCTATCTTATTTTGGTATCGAGATTCTGAACTTGAAGATGGCACACTGCTTAACGGGAACAGCTGTGTGGTTTTAAGCGGGGTTAGTAATAATGTGCATACCTTTAATTATAAAACAAAAGAAAAGAGCGTTATAAGTTTATCTCCTGTATTGTATCAAGTGTCCAATGAAATATATAAAAAATTTGGTGGACCTCAAGCAGATTATCTAATGACCTTAAGGGATACTTACCTGCGTGAGGATGATAGAAACAATGAAAAAGAGTTTCAGCTTCTGTACTTTTCTTCCAGTAAGGGAGAGATTAACTTGACCTACCGAACGGGTATTTTTGTTTCAGCGAATGACTCAAGTTTAGATGCATATGTTTATAATAAAACGGTTTATATAAGCCTAGACACGCACTATAATTTAAAAAACTGGGCCATGGATAAGAGTGATAGAACGAATTTTTTGCAAGGTTTTATTAAGCTTAGGCATTCAAATAAATATATTTCGCGTACGATGCCTAGTGTATTTAGAGAAAACGGTTTGGCATATCCTTTTGTAGAGTTCTCTATGGACGGAAATAAGGTAAAGGGAGAACAATCAAAGATCTATTTAAAGGATTCTCAAGTGAAAGATAACAGAGTTAACTTTAGATATATCGACCAAATAAATGCCTTTGATTTTAATGGCAGGGAGTATTTTTATACATCGGCCATACCATTTCTCTTTAATACAGATGGTACAAGCATTTTATTAAAAGATGCTAATATTCTAGATATTATTGCCAAAGGCGGAGAACTATTCGTAATTATAAGAACGAAAGTTGCAGGCTTGGGTTCTGTTATCATGGTTCAGGTGTTAGATAAAAACTTCAGTGTTAAAAGAGAGCATATTGTTGACTTACAAGTGGACTTAAATGGCATTTGTGGAGGTCGTATATTCTATTTTGACGATGATAAGTTAAATTTTTTCTTATACCCCTATCAATTAAAGTTAGATGAAAAAACCGCGAAGCATAAGGTGTATAAATGTTCTATAGATTTTGAATATTAATTTAACCGTAGTTAATCTTCACGAGTCATATTGGGCTTAATGAAGAGTCATTTGGCTAGTGTTATACTCGCCAATCATTTTGTTGTTTTCCCACCCATGGTGGTAAATACATGATCAACGGGTTCCCAAAGTTCTATTTTAGTTCCTTCATTGTCCATAATATGCACAAACTTTCCGTAGTCAAATGTTTCGATGCTATCCAAAATAGTGACTCCGTTTTGGGTGAGTTTTTCGACCAGCCCTTCAATGTTTTGAACTCTGTAATTAATCATAAACTCTTTTTTAGAAGGAGCAAAGTAATCGCTTCCTTGCTTAAAAGGGCTCCATTGGAGGTAGTTAATTTCATTTGGGCGGTGTGCATTCCTAAATTCAAAACTTGAACCCCATTCGTTTACTTCAAGTCCCAAATTTTTTGAATACCAGTCATTTGTTTTTTCTGGCGCGTCGGAGAAAAAGAAAATTCCTCCAATTCCAGTCACCTTTGGCTCTAGATTAAGCCCAGTTTCTTCTGTTTTGTCTTCCATTGATTTTATTTTTAATAGTTCCTACTAACGCCTCAGATATAAATAGTAGCGAGTTTTACATCACTAAATTAATAAAAGAAAACCAAATAGGAAATCAGCGTAGGTTTTCGCAAGCAGGCTTGGTTAGCATATTTGTAGTCTTTTGGAATAGATTCCTCAAGAAACCGTGTTCTTTCAATACTCTCTATTCAGTTCACATTAAATACCGTAGGAAAAAATACAAGCCATTTGTCCACAAATTATTCAATTGTAAGGTAGGCTAAAGGCGGCACCTTAACTTTGCTCAGTTTAAAGTAACAATGCCAAAAGATCCTTCAATAAAATCGGTTTTAATTATTGGTTCTGGTCCAATCATCATTGGACAAGCCTGTGAATTTGATTACTCAGGAAGCCAAGCGGCTCGAAGTTTACGTGAGGAGGGAATAGAAGTTTCCCTTATCAATAGTAACCCCGCCACCATTATGACGGATAAAATGAATGCCGATCACATTTACTTATGGCCCTTAACCCCTGAGAGTATAGACAAGATACTTACGGAGCAAAATATAGACAGTGTATTGCCTACCATGGGTGGTCAAACTGCTCTTAACTTGGCTAAGGAATGCGAAGAATTAGGCATTTTTGAAAAGCATAATGCCCGCATTATTGGTGTGAATATTGAAGCGATTGATCGAATGGAGGATCGTGAAAAGTTTAGACACTTGATGGGTGAGTTAGAGGTAGGTGTGGCAAAAAGTCGCATTGCCAATTCTTACCTAGAGGGAAAAGAAGTTGCTCAGGAAATGGGTTTTCCATTAGTACTTCGCCCCAGTTATACCTTAGGTGGGCACGGGGGTGCTGTAGTTCGTAAAAAAGAAACCTTTGATCATGATTTAAAACGAGCCTTAGAAGCAAGCCCAATACACGAAGTATTGGTGGAACAAGCTGTTTTAGGCTGGAAGGAATATGAATTTGAATTGCTAAGAGATAGTAAGGATGATATTGCTGTAATCTGTACGATTGAAAACTTTGATCCAATGGGCGTGCATACGGGTGATAGTATTACCGTGGCACCAGCCATGACTTTAAGCGATACTGCTTTTCAAAAAATGCGAGATATGGCATTTAAGATGATGCGCAGCATGGGTAATTTTTCGGGAGGCTGTAATGTGCAGTTTAGTGTAAACCCAGAGGATGAGGAGATTATTGCTATAGAAATTAATCCAAGAGTAAGCCGTAGTTCGGCATTGGCTAGTAAAGCAACGGGATATCCCATTGCTAAAATAGCTGCTAAATTAGCGGTTGGTTTCTACTTGGATGAATTAAAAAACCCTGTAACTAAAACTACCTCGGCATTTTTTGAACCGGCCTTAGATTACGTTATTGTAAAAATACCCCGTTGGAATTTTGATAAGTTCCCTGGCTCCAATCCAGAATTGGGTTTCCAAATGAAGAGTGTGGGCGAGGTAATGGCTATTGGAAGAAGTTTCCAGGAAGCATTGCAGAAGGCCTGTCAAAGTTTAGAAATCGGAAGAGACGGCCTTGGTGCAGACAGACCCATTCAGCGAAATCTGGATTTATTAACCCATAATTTGGAGTATCCAAGTTGGGATAGAGTCTTTATGGTGAAGGACGCCTTGTCTTTGGGGATTCCCATTAGCAGTGTTCAAAAGCTTACCAAAATAGATCGATGGTTCTTGGAGCAAGTGAATGAATTGGCTGAATTGGATAATGAAATTAGACGCTGCAGTTTAGAAAACTTACCTGCAGACTTATTAAGAACTGCGAAAGAAAAAGGATATAGTGATGAGCAAATTGCATGGTTGATCGGTAAGATATCAGCCGAGGAAGTTTACCTTAAGCGCAAGGAATGCGGCATAAATAGAGTCTACAAAATGGTGGATACCTGTAGTGCTGAGTTCCCTAGTGAGACCAATTATTTCTATTCCACCTTTGATGGAGAAAATGAGAGTATAGCAAGCACAAAAAAGAAAATTATTGTGCTGGGCAGTGGTCCCAATCGAATTGGTCAAGGAATAGAATTTGATTACAGTTGCGTGCATGGAATAAAAGCAGCGCGCGAAATGGGCTATGAAGCAATTATGGTGAATTGCAATCCAGAAACCGTAAGTACGGATTTTGATATAGCCGATAAATTATACTTTGAGCCGGTTTACTGGGAGCATCTTTGGGAAATTATTGACCATGAGAAACCCGAAGGCGTTATTGTTCAATTGGGCGGGCAAACCGCTCTTAAATTGAGCGAGAAACTCAAAGAAAAAGGAATAAAAATCATAGGAACATCTTATGAGGATATGGATTTAGCCGAAGACCGCGGACGATTCTCCGATCTTTTGGCAGAACTTAACATCCCTTATCCAAAATATGGGGTAGCGCTAAATGCCGAAGAGGCCCTGGTGATTGCTAATCAGGTGGGATATCCTGTATTGGTGAGGCCTAGCTATGTACTTGGAGGTCAAGGAATGGAAATTGTAATTAACGATGAAGATCTGGAGCGGGCTGTGGTTAAATTAATGGGCAGCATGCCAGGCAATCGAGTACTTATCGATCATTTCCTAGATAGAGCCGAAGAAACAGAATCCGATTGCATTTGCGATGAGAATGATGTGCATGTGATTGGCATGATGGAACACATTGAGCCTGCTGGTATTCACTCCGGCGATAGCAGTGCTGTCCTTCCTCCCTTCTCACTGTCAGAAAGTGTGATTTCTCAAATGGAAGAATATACAATTAAACTGGCCAAGGCATTAAAAATTAGGGGCCTTATGAATATCCAATTTGCTGTCAAAAACGAGAAAGTATATGTGATAGAGGCCAATCCAAGAGCTTCTAGAACAGTCCCTTTCATTTGCAAAGCCTACAATTTCCCTTACATAAATATGGCTACTAAGGTGATGCTAGGAACTCATAAAGTGAAAGATTTTGATATCCCTGCTAGACCATCTGGGTTTGCAATTAAGAAGCCCGTTTTTAGTTTTAACAAGTTTCCAGGAGTGAGCAAAGAACTTGGCCCAGAAATGAAAAGTACAGGTGAGGAAATTCTTTTTGTAAAAAGCACACAAGATGCTGAATTTAGAGAAATCTATAAAATGAAATCCGTTTACTTAAGCAAGTAAGGGTAACTACGTTACCCTAGAAGGAGTTGACGCTTGCCTAGATTTTTATCCTAATACATCCCAGGTCTTATCGGCCAATAATCGGACGGTATTTAGGAAAGTAAACGGTGTTTTTTTCCCCCACTCATAAGGAGCTATCATGCTTAATAGCCAGGATTCATCTTCCCTTTGGTACAAGTGATACATGGTTCCAACCACTGGTTCAAAATTCATATCTGCTTGGTATATTGTATGCGATACTTTGAGTCGGTCTTGAATCTCTTTTGCTTGATTCATGAGCAATGTCGCCTGCTTTTGGAGCATAGAAATTTGTTGTTCTGCTTGATTTTGCATGCTCTCATGAGCATTGGCCTTCATAAGGCTTTTATCCATGGGATCAATTTTTGGAGAGGCTACGGTAATGGGATAAGGAGCGGCATATGGCTCACCCTGATATAGCGCATCTTTTAAAAACACAGGCCTATTGTCTTCCTGCTCTTTTTGTTCCGTTATGCTCTCTTTTGATTGTTCCAAAGTATTAATAGTAACAACAAAAGGCATAAAAAGATTTATAAATTCATAATCACTTGTAAAATGGCGTAATTTATGCCCAGTTATTTGCTACTAATAGCTCCGCAATTTGTACTGCATTGGTTGCTGCTCCCTTACGCAGGTTGTCGCTAACCACCCAAAGATTTAAACCGTTTTTTATAGTAGTATCTCTGCGTATTCTTCCTACAAAAACAGCATCTTTATCATGTGCAGTTAAAGGCATAGGGTATTCATTTTGATTGACATTGTTTTGAACGACAATTCCTGTGGATTTTTCTAATAATTCAATGGCCTCCGTCAAATCATAGGAATTTTTAAACTCCACATTAATTGCCTCGCTATGTCCTCCCATAGTTGGAATGCGCACGCAGGTAGCAGTAACTTCTATGGTGGGATCCAACATTTTCTTAGTTTCATTCACCATTTTCTCCTCCTCCTTAGTGCTTCCATTATCCATAAAAACATCAATATGAGGCAATACATTCATATCAATTTTATGCGGATAAGCCTTTTCCCCTTGTTTTCCTGCCCGTTCATCCATCATTTGAGAAACGGCAGCTACTCCTGTTCCAGTCACACTTTGATAAGTGCTTACCACTACTCGTTTTATGCCATATGCTTGATGCAGGGGTTTTAAAGCCACCAACATTTGAATGGTAGAACAATTGGGATTAGCTATGATTTTTTTGTCCTTACTTAAGGCCTCGGGATTAACTTCAGGAATTACTAGAGGGACGCCTTCAACCATGCGCCACGCGCTGCTATTATCTATTACATAGGTGCCTTTGGCTGCAAATTTTTCAGCCAAGTCTTTGCTTATTGCTCCGCCAGCACTAAAAAGAGCTATTTCAGGTGCTTGGTTGATGGCTTCTTCGGCCGAAATAACAGCATAAGGAGTTCCTTTGAAAGATACTCTTTTTCCAATGCTCCGCTTAGAAGCTACGGGTAATAGAACACTAATTGGAAAATCGCGTTCCTCCAAAATTTGCAGCATTTTACTGCCCACCAAACCGGTGGCACCTACAAGGGCTACTTTCATTTATTCTTCAGTAGGAGCGTCGTTAGGCATTACTTCAGTTCCATCCTCCATGGTGCCATCCTCTTCCATTTCATTCTCCATTTGCTCAAATACATCGGCGGCATCTGTGCTATCTACTTGATCCTGAGCCTCCAATTCTTCTTCGCTTACCGTCGCTTCGCCTCCACAGGCAAATAAAAATCCACTAATAGCAAAAACAAACATTAATTTTTTCATAAAGCAAAAATACGAAATATTGAATAAAATATTCGGATTTTAAGGACTTTAAGATTTCTAAATTTTCTCAATCCTTCCGCCTTTTTTTATGACGTAAGAGGATCCCAAGAATGTCCTATTCTGTTTTTTTATTTTTTTAGGGTCTATTCGAAACCCTTTAAAAAAGAGATAGCCCCCAGTTAAGGAGCAAATTTCCGTATAATCTTGAGGGATGCTCATTTTTTCTTGGCCTCCAGCAAGAATAATATTTACCGGCTTCTTTATTCTTGAGGCCAATAATATATCACTGGCCGAAGCATTCATATCTGCAACCACAATAACGGTGTCCGTATCCGGATACCATTGAATGCCTTTCATGATTGCTTCACAATAATTTTCAGGAGGCAAACCTCCTTGTCCGAGCAGCATGGTTTTTCTCATGCAGCTAAATATACTATCGTAATTAGTACTGTTGCTCTGGTAAATACCTCCAGTTTTCCCTAATTTTTTGTAGTGGTCTGGTTCATTATTCCCATCATTAAAGAAGATAAATCGTGCATCGCGCCTCATGCGTGGTTGGTTTTTTACCCAAAGCATGACCTCCGCACTGTAAGGTGCCATAGAGCCGGTAATATCTGTAATTACAATGGGGTGTTTCCCTTTTGGAATTTTTTGTAGGGTTCTATACACATCAATATTTTTTAAATTCCGTGTATTAAAAGAACCTATGTTCATTCGTTTCTCCGGTATTTCCCAAAGAATAGTGGTATCTTTTTTGAGGTATGTTTTTTCTCTTCGGCCCCAAATGCCAGGCTTAGAATACGTGATTCCTTTCTTGCGCTTTGCACCGCTTCTGGGGTAATAAATGCCGGTTCCTATGCGCCTTCGTTTTACTTTTATCCTACGGCTTGGGGGAATCACAATAATGGAGTCCTTGTAGGATTCTAAAATATCCTCCACAATGGTAAGAGTCGACTCAATTCGCTTGGTTGGGATTTCATTTTTTAAATAAATCACAAACCCATGAAAGTAATTACTGGCGGTTTTTTTTGTTTTTGCTTTGTGTTGTTCCAGTACTTTCCAGTGTACTTTTTTTAATTTAAAAAGTTCAGGATATTTTTTCTCTAATTCCTTAAACCTGTAATAGTTGAGTCTGGGCTGGTTAAAGCTATCCACCTCTTTAAATCGAGTATATACCAAGTGAATGGCGTGTATTCTATCTTTATTTTTTAAGATTTCTGTATTGATTTCTTTGACAATTTCCGCTTTAGAAAAGGGCGTTTGCAAATATGCTATATTATCAGACTTGCGATAGGGTAGGTAAGGAATATGCGAGGGTCTTAAGCGCATTAAACGGTCAATTTCATCTGCCTTGGCGTGAACCGTGCAAAGCGTAAGAAGTAATATGATGGCAATTTTGCGCATGTATTATGGATATAACGTATGGTTTTGCCCGTTTATTTTACAGGGAAATCATGCCAAATATAGTCAAAGCTTTATAAAAAATGGCAGAGGTCATCAATAGGAAGCGCTTTACTTTTGGTAAAGCCCTCGGCAAACTCCGTTTGAGCGTAGCGTCCAAATTCTCTGGCTCTTCCATCTAAATAAGCAAAAAAATTAGAGCCGCTAATGGGTGTTTCAGGCTCCGTACTTTCGGGGTCAAAAAACTGGGTTTTAAAGGCCTTTATCGCTTCTATTTTCTGGGTGTAATGTTTTGTAATATCCACCACAATGTCCGGTTCTATCCAACGATCTTGTATGTAGTGAAGAATAATCTTGGGACGATGTGGCATTTGATTATGTTCATCTTTAATTTTCACAAGGCCGGATAAAAATGCGGCTCTTTCTACCAATTTTGCGGCTCTAGCATGATCTGGGTGTCTATCTCTTATGGCATTAGCCAAGAGTATTTTTGGTTTATACTTTCGTATGACTCCAATAATGGCGATTAAATGTTCTTTACTTTCTTCAAAAAAACCATCTCCTAAATCTAAATTTTCTCGGACATCTAAATCCAAAATGGCAGCACTAATCTGAGCTTCCTGGTCTCTAGTTTCGGCCGTTCCTCGGGTGCCTAATTCTCCTCTAGTCAAATCAATAATGCCGGTCTTGTAGCCTTTTTTCTTTTGGGCTATTAAAGTCCCTGCGCAGGAGAGTTCAGCATCATCGGGATGGGCTGCAAATGCAAGAATATCTATCATTGGTTTATTTCGAATGGAGGGTTAAAGAGGAGGTTCATCATGGTGGTGCCAACCGCTTTAAGAGTTGGTTTATGAATGGTGGACATATCGTCCTTTAAGGTGTGCCAGTAATGGGCAAAGCCCCGTGTTCTATCAAACTGAATAATATCAATCATTGGAATACCCGTGGCTTGGTTCACGTATAAATGGTCGTCAATAGTGGGCCCAGAGGCAATATTTACAAAATGATTTCCATAACCTAATTCTTGGGCCATGGACCAAACATGAGCCATAACATAGCCCGCATTTCGCTCGCTGTACCCTTCGCGGCCAAATTCCGCATCCTTAGCTCCAACCATATCCAATAAAACGCCATAATTGGCTGTATAGTTACCCAAGTGTTTGTTTTTACCCCAGTATTGGCTCCCCAAACAAAACGAATTTGGGTATTCGCTTTTCCCATAATCTTCGGCATCCCAAAAGATGATATCGAGCCCATGTTTTGGCCTCGTATTTTTGAGGGTTTTCGCCATGGATAAAAGGATTCCCACTCCACTGGCTCCATCATTGGCTCCCAACAATGGTTTGGTGTGATTGCTGGGGTCACTGTCATTATCGGCAAATGGTCGACTGTCCCAATGGCTGGAATACAAAGCTCTTTGAGGGTGATCTGGAAGAAATGATCCAATGAGATTATAAACGGGAATGGTTTCGTTGCGGAAGTTTAAAGCTTCTCCTTTTTGATAGTATACAGTATCGCAATACTTGTTTAGTTCGTCGTAGAGATAATCGGCACATTTTTTATGTGCTGCAGTGCCTGGAATTCTATATCCAAAATCAATTTGGTTTTGGATGTAGGAAAAAGCACTTTCTTCATCAAAAACAGGAGCTTGGTTTTCAATGAGGCTCTCAACGATAGTGGGTTCCTCTTCTTCAACATAATCTGAGTTTCCACAGTGAGAAAATAGGACTAAGCTTAAGAGTAAACTGCCAATAAGAAGCGATTTCAAGGGTCTCATCTATTGCAAAAATAGGCCTTATTTGCCTATATTCGCCAAGTGATTAATGTGCAGAGTATGACGGGTTTTGGAAAGTCCACTATGGACAATGATGAGATTGCCGTTGCGTGTGAAATGCGTTCATTGAACGGAAAATTTATTGATTTAGATATTCGACTTCCAAAACATCTTTATGAGATTGATGTAGAAATTCGCAAGAGGGTTTCTTCCATTTTGGTGAGAGGCTCTGTGGTTTTGGTATTCAATATTGTCAATAAGCCGAGTACCGTATCACAGAATATATCTGTAAATAAAAGTTTGGCGCGTAAATACAATGACGAATTTTTGGCCCTGGAAAAAGAACTGGATTTAAAGAGCCCAGATTTGTTTGGGCAAATTGCAAATATGCCGGAAATCATTCAAACACATGAAGCGGGATATTCAGATGAATCACGCAAACTTATTATTGATTGTGCCTTAGCTGCTGCCCATAAATTGGTCGATTTTAGAGAAACGGAGGGAAAAGTACTTCATGATGATTTGTTGGGAAATATTGAAGCCATTGAAGAACGTCTGGAACAGATAAAAGAGCACGAGGGGCCACGAAAAGAAGCGCTGAAGGAAAAAATGTATGGACATCTCTCTCAGCATGTGGATATGGATAAAATAGATGAGACGCGATTTGAACAAGAGTTGCTTCACTATTTAGATAAGTGGGATGTTTCCGAGGAAAAGGTGAGACTCGCACAGCATCTAAAATATTTTAGGGAAACAATAGCCTTACCTAATTCGGGTAAAAAATTGTATTTCATCAATCAAGAAATGAACCGTGAATCTAATACTCTCGGGGTGAAAAGCAATTATTTTGCCATTCAACAACTTATTGTTGAGGTTAAGGAGCGTTTGGAACAAATTAAAGAGCAAGTGATGAATATTGTTTAAAGTCAGTCTTACTATAGTATGAAATTGAATCTATATGCATTTTGCTTGTTGTTTGGATCATTTACTGTGATGTCCACTATGCATGCGCAATGGGGTTCAAGTACCAGTGCTCAGGTTAATAATAATGCTACTGATGAAAATGATTCTTCTGTGATTCAACCCCATTCATTCGATGACCTGATTGCTAATTACAATGGGTATATTACAAACTACATGAATGTATTAGATGCCTATGAGGGAAACCTAATAGTGCGCGTATTGCAAAGTGGTAAAAGAGTAAAATGGCTCATTGAAGATTTTTCGTATTCATCGGCAGTTATCTTAAATGCCATTGTGCAGGGGGAGCTTGCAGATGAGGATTTTATTGCAGACTATTTAGATTATGTAAAGATGCCCTTTCTAAAGGAGCTCAACCAGGTTTTAGATTCAGGGGAGAGGGCCCGTTTAGAATTCATTTCTAAAGGGAATAAAAGTTTGTATTCAGATATCTGTATGCTTCATCAGTTTGCACCAGAAACGGTTTTGCCCGAAGATCAAATATTTTTTGATGCGATTACATCGGCCTATACCCAAATTATTGCTCGCGATTTTAATTATTCAAATAATGAAGGTTCCTACAAAGGGTACCGAAAATATAATGCCTTAACTTATCCAGAGGTTCAACCTATTTTCACCTATTTCGATTCTACTAGAGACCGAGTGCTTAGGCAGTATGGGATTTATTCTAAAGAGGCTAAAGGGGCTTTAGAGAACTTGAAAAAAGAAGATCATTCATCTGAAAAGATAGCGAATATATATTTTCAAACCAGCAATCAAAAAGCAGCATTGCTAAATATTTGGCAAAAAGATTCGCAGGCTTTTATTATTTTAGAGGCTTTTGATGGAAATTCAAGAAAAAGGGGCTTAGACGATGTTTCAATCTATCAATCTCCCACCCTTATTCAAAGTATATTAGCCGATAATAGATTTACACAACGTTTAGCAGCAGTAGGTCAATTCTCTTTATTGAAGCGAAATAAATCTAAAATGCAAGCTTCTGGAGTTCGTTTAGGTGAGATCGAAAAAGCAATGGATGCGGTTTTGGATGAGCAGTATTATGGAAACGACTCCTTTATATACTCTTATTTTGATTTCTTGGATGAGGAAGAGTTAAATAGTGCGCATTACATCCTCAATACAACAAATGTGTGGTATCCTAGCTATTCTAAGGAGGTCGATGCCAATGAAGACCTTAAGAGTGACATAGGTCAAGGCCTTTTTGTTTCTGCAGGATATATCACTAATGCTATTTCTACAAAAAATGTTCAGGGATTCTCTCAAATAAAGGTTCCTTCCCAATACAGTGGATACCACTTTACTGTGGGATATATAAAACAAAACTCAGGGGCCTATTTGTCTTTTTACAATGCCGGTAATCTGGAGGACTTTTACTTTAGGCATGTTGAATATGGTGGCGTTGGAATGATCCCTCTATCTAAAAATGGTCGCAGTTATATTTCTCTCAGCGTTCCTTTGAGGTATTCCAGAGCTACTTTGGTAAACCCTTTTGATTTGAATTACTTTTCATCCGCTCCTATTTCTGCTGATGCTGTTGAGGTAGCAAAAACGAATGGACTTAGCCTTGGTCTTGGCATTCAGTACATGGTTTACCCCTTGCGTTTCTGGTCTATTTCAGCCGAAGCTAAATATTTTTCAAACTCCATTTATCGTCCTCAATGGAAGGTAAAATCGAATCATAATAGCAATCTAAATTCTTTTAATTTTAGAGGGTTTCAGTTGGGCGTTTCATCTTCTATTTATTTTAGTACTCTATGAAAAGAATTCTCATTTTATGTGTTCTATTCCTAAGTACAAACCTGTATGCTCAGGAGGAGGAACCCCGCTATTTAGCTATAAAGGATGTAGATTATAATATCGTAAAATTAGGCTTGCTTAATGCAACGGAGGGCTTGAATCCGTTTTTTGATTCATGTAAAAATGCGCAAGTGGTTTATTCTGGAGAGAACCATTTGTACATTCCATTCAATAATTTAATTTCCTTCACCATTCTAAACGAATTAAATACGCGGCATGGGTTTAAAGATTATATCATTGAACTAGGGCCGGCACGATCCCAATTGATCAATGAATTTCTTAAAGGCGATTCCATGGCTGCATTAAAACTAAAAGCGAGTTCATCTTATTCCCATTTTACGCTTTATGAATCATTAAAAGCATGGAATGATGTTTTGGTGCCTGAACGGAAAATTACAGCGCATGGAATCGATGTGGAACGTTTCAATGAGATCCCTCTAATGAACATTGGGGAGTTATTTGAAAATAGGAATACAGATGTTCCTAATGACATTGAGCCCTTAAGAAATAGTGCTATTTATAGATTTCACAGAATCATGGAATCGGGTTTAAAGTTCTTTGCAAAACCAGGGGAGTCTTATTATGGGTCCTATACAGTTTCTCTAAAGGGTGTTAAACAAATCATTTTTACATCCGATTCTTTAAGCCAGCCATTAAAAGCCTACTTTGGCGAAGAGTATGATTTTTTCAAAGAACAAATAGGCTATTTGAAAGAGTATGTTACTTTTAAGGAGTATAACAATACGCCTCTCGAACATAATTGGCGAGAAACACATATGTTTAAACGGCTGAATTCTTTGATTCAGGCGTATCCAGAAAAGCAATTTTACGGACAGTTTGGACGCTGTCATTCTATACGTACCGTTATTGAAAAGGAGTGCGATTGGTATGCGTTTAAAAGCACAATGGAACGAATTGCACAAAAGAATCCAGGGATTAAAACGGTGTCTATGGGAATGTTTTATGGAAAGAACCGCAGCCAATATTATGATAAAAAATACCGTGATCTAGTGAGGTATGCTCCATCAGAAAAAATAAGTTTATTTAACTTAAAGCCTTTTGGAATCCCCACGCGCATTGCCAGTCAATTCGACTTTGCTTTGGTCAACGACCGAATGCTTGCTAAAAAAGTCTCTCAAAAGAGAACTAAAAGAGCAAATCATTTTGGCTTGAAAAACACCTATTCTTTTGGACTGGAAGCATGGCTTGCTTCCCAATCAGGAATTTCAGATATTTATGCTTTAGATAGTTTGGAGTTTATGGCAGGAGCTGTGCCTCATCTTGGCGTTTTTGCACGAGTGAACTTAACCCACAGAATAAGCTCAGAATTGGGATTCTCATGGGCCGCAGGTAATAGGAGAGAGCAAAGAAATAAAGTGGCAATGGACTTTAAGTCAAAAGCCATTCGTGGCCAATTAGGTTATGCTCTTATTAACGGAAAAAAAGGAGCTGTAGATTTTCATGTTGGCGGCTTATATACGGTTCAAAAATTAACTCGAAGTGAAGGGTCTGATAGCTTGTTTGGTACTAAAATACTATCGAATTTTAGGAAACAAGACGTTTTATTAATGGGCGGTATTACGCTTCAATATAATGGTGGATCTGGGATATATATGGCGCTAAGTGGAGATTATACAAGCCCTCTAATTAGCAATAATACAGGGTGGTCTTTAGATGATTCTGCGCCAGCAAAACAATTTGGAAATCCAAAAATAACCAACGAGTATGCCACCCCTTTTATGGTTATTCTTAAATTAGGTTTGATATTATGAAAAACTTGTTAAAACAACTGCCCAATCTACTCACGCTATCCAATTTAGCTTGCGGAATTCTTGGGATAATAGCCGTTTTTGAAGGCAAGCTGGAACAGGCATTTTGGTTCATGATTCTAGCGGCCGTATTTGATTTCTTTGACGGCTTTGTTGCGCGTTTGGTAAATGCAGCTGGAGCATTGGGAAAACAGCTAGACTCGCTGGCGGATGGCGTTACTTTTGGTGTTTTACCTGGGTTTATCTGGTGGGATTTTATGAATGCCATGGGCCATTGCAGTACCCAAGGTTTTTGTATAAATAAATACGTATTTCTGGCCATACCCTTGGCGGCGATATATCGCTTAGCCTTATTTAATATAGATACACGCCAAAGCCATGGTTTTATTGGTGTACCCACGCCCATAACGGGCTTAACCATAGCATCTATGGTCTTTTTATTTGATGGGACAAACTTGGGCAATGCCATTGGTGGCCAAACGGAGTTTATGATATTGCTCCCGTTTGTATTTGCTTTTTTTATGCTTTCTAATTGGGAAATGTTTGCTTTTAAGATAAAAAAAGGGGATCCTTTTAAAATACAAAAGGGGATCTTTTTGCTTGCATCTATTGCTTTCATTGCCTTATTCCCCAAAGAAGCAGGACTAAGTATTTACCTCTTGTATATTGGAATATCTCTTTTATCCCATTACTTTGTGAAAAATCATGACTAAGGTAGCTATAATAATGGGCAGCGATAGCGATTTGCCAGTAATGGTAGAAGCTGAAAAAGTGCTTAAAGAACTCGAGATTGACTGTGATACAACAGTGGTAAGCGCGCATAGAACACCTGATAGGCTGGTGGAGTTCTCAAAAACAGCCCATGAACATCATTATTCTGTTATTATAGCAGGGGCAGGCGGCGCGGCACACCTTCCCGGAATGGTTGCAGCATTTTCTCCATTGCCAGTTATTGGAGTTCCTGTAAAATCGTCGAATATGAATGGTATAGACAGTTTGTACTCCATTGTTCAAATGCCTCCCGGGGTTCCCGTAGCCACAGTAGCCATTAACGGTGCAAAAAATGCAGGGATTTTAGCGGCTCAAATTATTGGGTCTTCCAATGCAGAGGTACTGCAGCGCGTTTCTATTTATAAGAATAAAATGGAAAATGAAGTGTTGAACAAAGCATCTAAGTTAGAGAGCATGGATTCTTTGGACTACTTAAAAAACATAATGGGCAAGTAATCCGTTTATTTGTAGAATAATCACACATGAAACCGTTTTTTATTGCCTTTTTAAGCTTAGTGAGTTTGCCTTTATTAGCCCAGAAGGGGACTATTTCAGGGACACTTACCGATACCTCTAGGATATCAGATTTTGAGGATGCATCGATCTTATTATTAAGAAAGAGCGATAATACATTGCTTAGTTTTACACGATCTAATGCGGGCGGTCAATTTAGATTTAATGATTTAGATTCCGGCTCCTATAAAATTATTGCTTCCAATCCAGAGTTTGCCGATATGGTTGACTTTGTTGATTTAAAGCCTAATGAGTCCCAAAATTTGGGAGCGCTCAATATGATTCAATCGTACGAACTTATGAAAGCAATTGTCATTCGTGCCAAGCGAGCGGCAATACAAATGAAGGGAGATACAGTAATATATGTTGCAGATAGCTTTAAAACCTTTGAAGGAGCAACCGTAGAGGATTTGCTGCGTAAGCTGCCCGGAGTGCAGGTAGATCGCTCAGGAAATATTGTGGCTCAAGGTAAAGATGTAGATCGCGTATTAGTGGATGGGGAGGAGTTCTTTGGAGATGATGCTACCATTGCCACCAAAAACTTAAATGCCAAAGATGTAGATGCGGTAAAAGTATATGACGCGCAATCGGATGATGCGAAAGCTGCTGGGGATGGAGAAACCTTAAAAGTGATGGATATTCGATTAAAGGACAATGCCAAAAAAGGCTGGATAGCAAAGATAACTGCGGGAGGTGCTCGGGGCGAAAACCATGATTTTTTATATGATGGAAAAATATTTGTAAATCACTTTAGAAAGAAAGAACGCTTTGGTGTGTATGCTATTACAGCTAATTCGCCCGAGGTTAATATTTCGTGGAGGGAGAAGAGAGAGTTTACGAATAGCATTAACTCCTCTTTTAGTTCCGAAGGGTTCTCGACAACTTTTACAAAATCTGATTTTGATTATTGGCTGGGTTATAGTCAGGGTTTACCAAAAGGAAATACGACCTATGGTTATTATCAAAATAAATTTCACAACAATAAAATTAGTCTGAATATAAATGGAGGTTATAAGGAGTTGTTATTGGATACTCGAACCAGCAACCGAAGAAAAAGCTTGTTAGAGAGCAACTCGCTGGATAGACTTGATTCAAACGTAGTATCTAATTTTAAAAATAGGGCTGATTTTGGGATTAGCACGGAGATCCAACTGGATACTTTTACCAATATAGGAATAAGTTTTAAAGCAAATCAGGATCGACTTAAAAATGAAAGCTCTCAAGAATATAGCAGCTTTTCAGGAGATGGGCGGTCGCTCAATTCGCAAAGCAGCAAGAGTAAAGTAAATGGACAATCAGAGAGCGTCTCTCTTTCCATTTTTTTAAGGAAAAAGTTTGAAAAAGAAAATCAATACTTTGGAGCAAACTTCTCATATGGTATAAAAAATAACGAGGATTCTACAGACTTTGAATCTACCGTGCGCACATTTGTTGATACGGGTGCCCAAAGAAATCAGTGGACACAAAAAAAGGATTTTAAAGGAAAGGCAGATAACCTCAGCGCTCGAGTATTCTACAATCATCCGCTATCGAAAGAAGTTTTTATTTCGGCATCAACGACCACAAATATTGAGAATATGGAAAGCGAGAAATTCACCTTCAATGAAAACAGTTTCAGCTATATTGATAGCTTAAGTTCCATTTCAGATTACTCCGTACTGCGAATGGTGAACTCAACAGGCATTAATTGGTTGCGCAATAAAATTCGTTTTAAGATTGGCTTAAATCACAATTTTATAAGCCTAAATCAAAAAGAACAAATTAGAGGGATTGATTTTACGCAAGATCCTATTAATACCTTTGTTCCTACCATGGAGTTTAATTATAAATATTATACCCAAGGTAATTTAAACATTAAATATTCATCCAATGTTACCACCCCTAGTATCAATCAGATTCAACCAATTATTGATAATATTAATCCAATAAATTTAAACATCGGAAATGTCAATTTAAAAAACTCATTGACGCATAATGTTCGCCTTCGATTGTTTGATAACAGAACATTTAAGAGCCGATATATCTTTGGTAATTTACGATTTTTTGCAACACAGGATGCCTTTGTTTCAAAAGTAAATTATGATGAATTTGGAAGAAGTGTGAATCAAACAGTCAATGGAAATGGAGTGTATGGGTTTAATGGAAATTTCAACTACTATAAGAATTTTGGTAAGCTGCCATTAAGCATTCGTATGGGGTATCGCCCTTCCTATGACCGGTTTGTAAATTTCATTAATGATGTAGAAAATACAACCAATTCATGGAGCCATAATATAAATCCTGGAATTGACCTAGACTTTGGAAAATATGGTTTGAATTTCTCATACACCTATAATTTCTCTAAATCTACAGCAAGTGTATTCAAAGAGTTTGAGAATGAAAATGTTATGCAAAGCTGGGATCTTGAATTATTCTATGAGAACCCTAAAGTGGTTGATTTGGAAGTTGAAATGACGCAAAATATTAGACCAACGAATGCTGTTTTTAAGCAGAACTCCAATAGTTTTATAGTCTCTGCAAGCGCAGCCCGGTATTTGGATAAAAAGCGAAAAGTAAAATTTAAGCTTGGCGTATACGATTTATTCAACCAAAATATTGGGTATAGCAGAAATGTATATCAAAATACCATTTCAGAAAATACATATAATATTTTCACTCAGTATTTTTATGCTAGATTATCTTGGAGGTTTAGTCGTTTGGGTTCCAATCAGGGCAATACGTCAACTAGGAGAGGAATGTCAACTACTTCTAAGTCTAAACCCAATAAAAAGCCAGTGAAAAAGTCTGGGAGAATGAAAGGAATGGATAAATGATAAGAATAGCAATGCTACTAGCCATGACCATTTCATTTGGATTGCAGGCGCAATACATGGATTCGTGTACCGTAACATTTGAAAAAACTATGTACATCCAGAATATGATGAAGGATAATGAGTGGATGAAAAAATACGCATCTAATATTCCCGCAGAGAATAAAGAAGTATTTTACTTGGTGGTTAGACCGCATGGATCGGAGTATTTCCCAGAAAATACGAACGATGTTAGGGTTCCCGGTTTATGGGGATATGCACTCAATAAAAACCAAGTTTCAACGGATTTAAAAGACTCTTCATATTCAGAGAATAAGGATATTTATGACAAAAAGGTTCGTGTAGTAGATACAACACGTAATATGAGTTGGACGATCACAAATACGTATAGAAATATTGCGGGTTATAATTGCCGCCAGGCGACTACGGTTATTTTTGACTCGGTTAAGGTTTTTGCATTTTACTGTCCTCAAATAAAGCCATCAGCTGGTCCTGATGCATTTAATGGCCTACCAGGATGTATTTTGGGCGTGGCATTGCCTGCTTTACATCTAAACTGGTTTGCTTCTAAGGTATCTCCCAGTTTAAAGGAGTTGCCAAAAAACTACATGCTAGAAAAGAAAAGAGAGCAACACACCAATGCTTCTCTAGTTGAACTGCTCTCCAGTAAATCAAGCCAAATGCCTGCAAAGTATCGGCGGAAGAGCTATTATATTAATGCAATGATGATCTTACTATAGTTAGTTATGCTTATCATAGAAGATGTTTTAGTATCGGATAATTTAATAAACACCCAGTTTGCTTGCAATACAGCGGCTTGTAAAGGGGCCTGTTGTGTAGAGGGAGATTATGGTGCGCCATTAGAAAAAGAAGAGATTCAAATTATTCAGGATAGCATTGACCAAATTAAACCATTTATGGAAGTTGAAGGTATTGCTTTGCTCGACGCCGAGGGGTTTCATGAAAAGGATATTGATGAAGAGGACTGTACTACCTGTTTACCCAGCGGGGCTTGTGTTTTTGTAAAATTTGATGGAATGATGGCCACCTGTGCTATTGAGAACGCACAACGAGCTGGAGCTTTATCATTTAAGAAACCAATCTCATGCCATCTTTACCCGGTAAGGGTTAAAAAAATAGGAGAATATTTAGCGCTAAATTATCATAAATGGGATATTTGTGAACCGGCTTGCCAAAGAGGAGATGAAGAAAATATCAGGGTATCAGATTTTTTAAAGGAGCCCTTAATCCGAAAATTTGGTGAGCACTGGTATGAGGAGTTTAAGAATGTGCTTGTCCATTTAAGAGAAAAAAAAGCATAGGCAAAATTCCGCCTACGCTTTTTTGGTTGTTATGTAGTTGTTTTTAAAGTAATGAGAAACATCTCCCTTTCTGGGAGCTATAAAAATCAAATACACTCAAAAGTATAATATATGATACAAAATAACAAGTTTTTTTATTGAAAAACATTCAAATTGACATATATGTTTACATTGAGTGCAATTATAATAAAGAAATTTGACATATATGTCAAAAAATGGATTAAGTTTAGAATCTCACAAGAAAAAATTTGGTGCCAAAGTAAAAGGAATTCGCAGAGGAAAAGGCTTATCTCAATTAGACTTGGCTGTTAAATGCAATTTGGAAATAACGGCCATTTCTAGGATAGAAAATGGAAGAACCAATGTGACGTTAAAAACGGTCCTCATCTTATCTGAAGCCCTAGGGATTGAATTAAAGGATCTGTTTGACTACAACTAGTGCAAACAAATAGTTTTTGCTCGATTAATTATACGAAAGAGGGTGCTTAAGCTACGTATGTAACTGATTTCACTGCTTCAATTATAGCTTTTACACTGGGGAGGTATTCCTCAACAAAAGTGCTTGCATAGGGCAGAGTGGTATCTTTAGAGGTAATTCTTCTAATGGGAGCATCGAGGTGATCAAACGCTTTTAACTGAACCATATGACTAATTTCTGAGCTGATACTAGCTAGTGGCCACGCTTCTTCAACAATGACTAATCGATTGGTTTTTTTCACGCTATTAATAACGGTTTCATAATCAATGGGTCTTACTGTTCTTAAATCAATGAGTTCGGCGTTAATGCCTTCTTTTTTTAATTCCTGAACGGCTGTTTGTGCTCGCAACATCATTTTTCCAAAGCTAACTATAGTTACATCAGATCCTACTTCATCCACTCGGGCCACTCCTATAGGGATCAGATATTCTTCCTCTGGGACAGGACCTTTCGACCCATACATTTGCTCACTTTCCATAAAGATTACGGGATTGTTATCTCTAATAGAGGTTTTAAGCAATCCTTTGGCATCTTGACAATTGCTTGGAACCACTACTTTTAATCCTGGAGTATTGGCATACCAGTTTTCGAAATTTTGAGAATGTTGTTGTGCTAATTGACCTGCACTACCTGTGGGCCCTCTAAAAACGATGGGGCAGGTAATTTGCCCTGCGCTCATGCTATTGATTTTAGCCGCAGTATTTATTACTTGGTCTATGGCAACTAAGGAGAAATTAAAGGTCATAAATTCACAAATAGGTCTTAATCCACGCATGGCAGCTCCCGTTGCAATTCCAGCAAAACCAAGTTCGGCAATAGGTGTATCAACAATCCTGCGCTCACCAAATTCTTCGAGCATGCCTTGACTTACTTTGTATGCACCGTTGTACTCAGCTACCTCTTCACCAATTAAAAATACGTTTTCATCCCTTCGCATTTCTTCATTCATGGCTTCTCGAAGCGCTTCTCTCATTTGAATCTCTCTCATAATTCTGGACTGCGAAATTACTTGCTTAAAAGTGATTTTACAAGGGTGAAATACGTCTATTGCCTCTGTATCTTTTCAACAAAAGATTGCTTGTGTACTTAGCGACGCCCTTTGATGTAATAAGGCTTATTGTTTGATAAAGGTTTGGCTATAGGGTGCAAAGTTTATGGCATATAAACTTAGAAGGTAAACGCCCTTTGGTAAGGCAGCAACGTCAATCAAATGACTCCCATGTTCAATGGGCATATTTTTGATCCATTTTCCTTGCATATCGCTAATAATAAGCCTGCCAATGGCCTGAGTGTTGAGGGTTAAATGCAGATCGCTGGAAACAGGGTTGGGGTGCAGGCTTACCTCTATTTGCTTGATATTTTGTTTGCTGCTTCCAAACACTCCATGCAGATAAATTCTGGCGTTTTTTCCATCATACTTTTCGGTTGCATAGGCCATTTGTAAAACAGGTAGAGGAATAATTGGGGTAGCGATGGATTCCAATTGATGGGGTTCTCTCAGTTTTTCTGATGGATCGCTCGTCCAATAGTTTTTAAAAGGCTTTTGAAGTAACCCAAAGACGCTATTTAGTTTAAACGAACTATTAAAATTATAGCCCACGAGATCAGGGAAATTGCTTCCTCCGCCTAGTTTTATGCTGGCACCAGTAATAAGCTGGGTGCTTTGAAAGCTATCAGTGGGCTCTATAGAATAATGCCCTGGTTGATCTGGAATTGTATAGATGTAAATTTTAGAATTAAACAAACCTTTGCTAAGCAAGACCAGCGAATCATTCTTCCAATACATTGCTTCGCAATCCCAGGGATGAAACCTTTGAGAGCTAAAGTCTATCTGGCGGGAATAGGAAATATGAAGGGTATCTACAGATACGTTTTTGGAACCGAGTTTGGCTCTTTTAAACCGATATATTCTTAGATTCGTTCGATTTCCATTATTATTTCCAAAGTCTCCAATAAAAATATGAGAGTTGGAGTGGCTGAGTTCTTCCCAATCTACATTGCTGGCATTTAAAAAAGTAGTGCTATCCAAAAGCAATGCTGTATCTTCTTGATTTTCTTGGCTAATGGTAAAACTATCAAGGTTTCTTAATTCGTATTTATAGAGCTTGGCAGGAGCTCCGCCATCGCCTAAGGCCCAAAACGTATAATTGCCGTGTTCAGAAAGGCTATCTGCAATGAGACCTGAGATCTCTTGCATATTTTTTTCTTTAATGTGATAGGTTACTTCAATTGGAGCAAGGGTTTGACATATACCTAAGGTGAATTTTACGAATAGGATAGAGCCAATAAGAGCTTTAATGAAGCTGCTTTTCATAAAGCGAAGGTAGGTAAGTAAGCGTTTAAAGCGATGGATTCTATGTCGCAGTAAGCGGTTGCGGTCTATAATAGACTTGTGATCTGGCTGTCGTTAGGTTTTACCATACTTGGGAAAAACCCGAGTAGCTGCCCTTCTTCATCCATTATATACTTACAAAAATTCCAAGAAACTTCAGAGTCTAAGGCTCCATTACTATTCTTGCTAGTGAGCCATTGGTACAGTGGATGTTGACCACTCCCTTTTACATTTAATTTTTCTGTTAGAGGAAAAGTGACTCCATAATTTTTCTCACAAAATCCAGCGATTTCAGCGGAGTTTCCGGGCTCTTGTCCGCCAAACTGATTGCATGGGCAGCCAATAATAACCAGTTTATCCTTGTAGGTTTCAGCCATTTCTTGCAATTGTTTATATTGGGATGTAAACCCACATTTACTAGCGGTGTTTACAATCATTATTTTTTTACCTTTAAAGATAGATAAGTTAATATCTGAGGAACCATCCAAGGTTTTTATACTATAACTGTGAATACTTTTCATACTTTTTGAATCTGTTGCTTGCACTTTTTTGCCTTTTGTAAAGGAACATGAGCTTCCAACTATAGCGAAAGCAATAAATAAAAGGGTTGCAGTAACTTTTTGCATGTAAAGTAAACAAACCTTACTTCTGAAGGTTCAAATCTTTTAAAACAAAAACAGCTTGGTCAAGGGTTGCATCATTGGCATACATCTTAATCCAATCTTTCTTCTGCGCTATTTTCACTTCATCGTCTCCTGCAGATTCAACATCAACTTTTAAAGGATCTATACTCTTATCTGCAGATGTATAGGTTATATTAAAGGCCTTGTCTTCATCCTTAATCTTTTGTTGCTCTGCGGCATATTTCTTTAAATTTAAGGTATATGAGTAGGAATCACGCATGGATTTAAGGCGCTTGGCCTTCTGGATGGTTTGATTAAAATAGGCGTTATTGCTTATTCTTATATTGGCTAAATGAATAGCAGTTTCTCTGCCATTCATTGATAAGTCTCTGTAAGGGGAGTATCGAGCTTTGGCAATCTCATCAAAACCCAAGTGATAATCCATGTCTTTTTCTCCTAAATCCAATTCATCATATAAGTCTGGAATAATTATATCTGGAACCACGCCGTTGAGTTGGGTTGTTTTTCCATTGATGCGGTAAAACTTTTGAATGGTCACTTTCATTTGTCCAAACCCATTTTTAAATACCGATGAATTGGTGTATTCTAAGGGAATAAATGTTTGAACAGTTCCTTTGCCATAGGTTGTTTTTGAGCCGATAACAATGCCTCGTTTATAGTCCTGGATGGCAGCTGCTAAAATCTCCGAGGCGGAGGCACTGTAGAAGTTTGTTAAAATAACCAAAGGCCCATCATATGCAACAGAGGGGTTTCTGTCCTGAGCTGCTTGAATTCTGTTGTTGCTTGTTCTTACTTGAACAATAGGACCGGTGGAGATAAAATGTCCACCCATTTCTATGGCATCTGCCAAAGAGCCACCGCCATTGTTTCTAAGATCCAATATTATACCTGATACACCAGCATTTTTAAGTTTATTGATTTCAATTAACACGTCATTTGCACTATTTCTACCTCGCCCTCTTTGGCTAAAGTCTGCATAAAAGCTGGGCAGGTAAATAACTCCGTATTTCGTGTCATTTTCATTAATAATTGCACTCTTTGCGTAACTTTCTTCAATAATTACGACATCTCTAATAATCGGAATTACTTGGATTTTTCCATCTGGTTTTTTTACTGTCAACCGAACTTCAGTTCCCTTTTTCCCACGGATCATTTTAATGGCATCATCCAATTTCATGTCTACCACATCTACTGGGTCGCCATCGGCTTGAGCCACTTTTACAATGAGGTATCCCGCTTTAAGATCTCCTTGTTTATAAGATGCGCTACCTGCAACAATTCGTTCTACTTTAATGTATCCATCTCTTTGACTCAAGGTGGCGCCAATACCTTCTAGCTTACCCGTCATTTGAATATCGAAATTATCTTTTTGAGCAGGAGGGAAATAACTAGTATGAGGGTCAAATACTTCAGAAACAGCGTTTGCATAAAAACTCAACTTATCGCGCTGGTCCATTTCCTTTAAGCGTTTAAACCACGAATTGAGGTAGGTTTTTGTTTCGGTTCTCGCTTTTAGCTCCAGTGTATCGTAGGGGGCCTTTTTTCTAGCACTGTCTGTTTTTTGCGCCTGTATTTTTCGGTGCAATCGATCCAGTACATTCCATGTCACCCATTTGCTCCATTTATTTTCCAAAACGCTTTCGTTTTTTGGATATTTTTTAGGAGTTGTTTCTATAATAATACTCTCCTGGGAGTTTTTGAAATCTATAGGGGTGTTTAAGATGCGCTTGTTGACCAGTTCCAAGCTATATAATCGCTGGTTTAAGGCAGACCACGTAGAATCCATAAATTCGGAACTCCCTTTTTTTATCTCATCGTCAATGTTTTTGGCATATTTGGATTTTAATTTACCCATTTGCTTTTGGGTAAAAAACTGCTTTTTATTATCAATTTTATCCATGTAGTTTTTAAAAACAGCCTGGCTAAAATTATCATTGATCTTTTTTGGTTGGTAATGCCTAGAGCTGAGCAGCTCTGTTATTGCAGAAAGTAAGTTTTCATCTCCCTCAATTTTATTGCTATTGCCGCAGAAAACCAATGTGCTCAGCAAAGCCCCAATGGTAACGACAGGTATAAATTTTATAATTCTCATTCTTACTTTCCTTCTTTTTAAAAGTTATTTATTTTTAAATGTACTTAGCTACTTTCGCTTTGGCTCTGGCTTTGGTAGAGTTAGGCCAAGAACTTCTTGCCCTTGTTCAAATCGGATATCTACCGGTATATTTTGCTTATTTATTTCTGAAATGTCGGCTTTAAGTACGGAGGAAACGGCAGCGTACTCGGCTACGTATTCCCCAACAGCTAAGGCGTTTCCATCTCCTTGGTGTTTCAGTAAACGACCCGCTAATTCTTCTATACTCTTTCGCATTTTATTTACATCAACCGCATAAAGTCCATTCTCTGTTCTTTTGATGGCTCTGTCCTTTACCAAAGTATTATAAACAATCATATTGGCTTTTCCGTGGGCAGATCCTGCACCAAAACGCACAGATCTAAAGATGCTCGAAACAAAGGTTACGTAATAGTCGTCAAGTACTCCATCCAGTTCTTTTTTGTCTACCAATTGGGTAACCATCCACAAGCCCAGCACATCCGCCTTGCATTCTTCTATGGTGTTGTGTAAAGCACCTAAAGCAGATTTGACGGTTCCTTCTGAACCCACTAAATTCTTTATTCCTAGGCCATGAGCCACTTCGTGAAACATAACATTGTTAAAAAAGGAATTGAAGTTGACATGTTTTTGCTGGTTTTCAACAATCATATTTTTGCTTATTGGAACCACAATTTCATCAAACTTAGCTTTCATTACATTGCGTATTTGTGAGCGCCGCGTTCCCTCTTCTTTTTGAATGTTCTCATCATTGGGAAGGTTGACGGCAATGGTTTTACTTCCCGAATTGCAATCTCCTGCATAATAAACAGCATCAAACACGGCAAGTTGATCTCCGCTGCCTCCTGGGGTTTCTGTTTTATAGGCAGAGTCTACCGGCAAGTTTTTTTGCAGCTCTGGAAGCTCTTTTAGATATTTGGCTAACTTCTTACTCCACTTTGGGTCGCGCACCATTACATAGGATTCAAAAGATGTACGTATGCCATGTAGCTTATCATCATAACTTTCTATGGGGCCTATAATAATATCCAACTTATTTGACGTTTGCTTCAGCCATTCAATATCAGAGGGTATATAATCATCTTGTCCCAAGCAATTCACTCGCTCCATTAGAAAGCGAGCATAGCTTTCATCAGAATCCATAAGTCTATCTTGAGCCTTAAATAAGTTATCGGCGATAGTTCCAATACCTTCAGTGTATTCCCTCGAGTATCCCACTGTTTCAATATCACCCATTTCATTTGCCCTAAGAACAGAGTACTGGTTATTTAATTCTTCTTTTGGAAATTCCTTTAGTTTTTCTGGATCCAAATTAGGCGAATAGTAGTTGGCTCCTAACGGTTTAGGCCCGAAGCCTTTAACAAAAGGAGCATCATTATTTAGGCGATCCCAAGGACCATAATTTAATTCAATAAAAGATCTCAAATCCCCAGAGCTACCATCCAAAAGTTTTTGATACTCATCTCCATATGTTTGTTTCCAGAAGATGGGATTTACCGCTTTTGCCGCCTCTATCATAAAATACAATGCATCTTTTTCATTCTGGCTTAAATGGCTCAGGTCCGCGGTGAGTTTTACTTTCTTATACGAACGGAGTTTTTCACTTACTCCATAACCTTCCACTTCAGTATATTTAGTGGTTTGAGCAGATATAGAAAATGCGCTAAACAGGAGAAGACTGCAAATAACTATTTTATTTTTCATGGGTATTTTTTTACTTTTATAAACCAACAATCATGCAAAAATAACCGATGGATGGCATGGATTGCAGATATTTGACTATTTTGAACGAAAAACACACCTGTTTTATGGACAAAACTGTTTTTTTTTATTTTTTTGGGAGTCTTAAGTTAAAACGACGGGTTAGGAATAGTATTTGAGGTTTGCATCATATTAAATACTTAATTTCGCCAACCTTTGTCATCTCAAGCAAAAAAATCCATGAGTAATCATTTAAAATCACTGGCTAAACTGTACGGTGGATTTTCCAATTACAAAGGTACTGTATCCGTGGGAGGAAAGGAATGGCCCATTTCTCATGCTGTCTTTAGTAATACTAAAGGGAGGTTGACGAATAAGGTTTCATTGGCCCTTTTAAATATAATTAGCCGTCTATCGCGGGTGCATCTCGTGGGTAATACTGCGGTTCCTTGTTTTTCACAGGTAGAGGATTTGGAACCCTGGAAAGATGTTCATTTAAGGAAAGACAACCCTTGTGGTATTTATATTATTAATACCTTTTCAGGAAAGATTGAAGGAGTGCCACATTACTTAAGCATACCAGCAGATCCTATGATGGTTCTTCATATAAGGGCTAAATGGGATTCATTTGATGATTATTTGGATGCATTTACGAGTAAGTATAGGGTAAGGGCTAAGAAAATACTTAAAGAGACGGATGAATTGGAAACCCAGGAGTACATGGGTTCTGAAATTGATGATGAAACACTCGCACTTATTGCCGGTCTATTAAAGAAAACCTTGGCGGGTAAAACGCTTACCATGAGTTCAGACTTGGCATCTGTACTCAAAAATTATATTAAAAGTTTTGGCGATAACTATCGCATAAGGATATACTCATCCAATGGAAACCCACTGGGATTCATTGGTTTTGTTTTGATGGAACAGTCACTTACTGCCATGCACATTGGTTTTCATACGCCGGAGAAACAGAATATGCCTATTT
>Ga0206130_10000262_pt1 | contig 93070 bp, 77 predicted proteins | sample Helgoland_Spring_9_FD_148637 | JGI IMG/M metagenome (GOLD analysis project Ga0206130, IMG submission 148637) | Pelagic subsurface seawater microbial communities from Kabeltonne, Helgoland, North Sea - Helgoland_Spring_Bloom_20160512_1 | ecosystem: Environmental > Aquatic > Marine > Epipelagic ... | reverse complement strand
ACCGATTATAATTCGGGTTTTGGACTGGCTGTAGGATTGCGGTTTTGTCCGTTTGCGGCATACACCGCCCGATTTTGTCAAAATACAGTCGTTTGCTAGACGCTTTTTACCAGATTTTCTTCGTACCATGGCCCCGTTATGCGGCATGGTCATGATTGGTTATGTCGCGGGTTAGCTTCATTTTTGCGGGAGACTTGGCATGAAGTCGCATGCGCGTGTTGTTGTAATTGGCGGTGGCGTCGTTGGTGTTAGCACTTTGTATCATCTGGCAAAAAAGGGCTGGAGCGATGTGGTTCTTGTCGAGCGCAAGGAACTAACCTCTGGTTCGACTTGGCATGCGGCGGGTCTGTTGCCATTGTTCAACATGTCCTATTCGGTTGGACAAATTCACAAATATTCGGTTAAATTTTATCAAGAATTACAAAAAGAAACCGGCATGGATGTCGGGTTCCGCAATGTGTCCAATATCCGGCTTGCCAGCAATCAAGAGCGGATGGATGAATTTCGGCAATATGCTGGTGTTGCCAGCACCATCGGCGTACAGGTTGATTTTCTGACACCTGAGCAGGTTCTTGATTATTGGCCAATGGCGAATATCGAGGGGCTTGTTGGGGCCATTCGTCACCCACAGGATGGTTATATCCAGCCAGCCGATTTAACCCAGGCTCTGGCCCGTGGTGCGCGTGATCGTGGCGCAGAAATCTATCGCAACACGGCGGTAACGGCGATTACCCGCAGTGATGATGGTCTTTGGATTGTCGCTACTGATAAGGGCGATATCACCTGTGAACATGTGGTCAGCGCAACAGGCAATTTTGCGCGGAAAACTGGCGAGATGGTTGGGCTGAATATTCCGGTCATTCCGGTTGAACATCAATATATCGTCACCGAAGCACATCCCGATATTCAGGCGCGCCATCGTGACGGCCAACCAGAAATGGGCGTTCTGCGTGATTCCGAAGGGCAATGGTATATGCGCGAAGAGGCCGGAGGTTTGATCCTTGGCCCCTATGAAAAGGGCGCGCCGGTCTGTTATCTGGACGGGCCGAGTGACGATTCCGAATATGAATTATTTCAAGAAGATTTAGAACGGCTTGAGCCGCATATCGAATCGGCAATGAACCGTGTTCCTGCCTTTGGCGAATCAGGGGTAAAGCGCGTTTATAATGGTGCCATCGCCTATACGCCTGATGGCAATCCGATTGTCGGGCCTGCGTGGGATCTGCCAAATTTCTGGCTGAATGAAGGCCATAGTTTCGGCATTACCGCTGCTGGCGGTGCCGGATGGCAGCTTGCTGAATGGATTGTTGAAGGCGAGCCAACGATTGATATGTTGGGGGTCGATCCACGGCGCTATGGCAGCTATGCGACGAAATCCTATCTGAAGGTCAAGAATGAAGAAGCCTATGCCAATGTCTTTGTCACACATTTCCCCGATGAAGAACGCACCGAAGGGCGGCCACTTCGCACCGCGCCTTGTTATGACCGGTTAAAGGCGCTTGGTGCGGTTTTTGGACAGAAATTTGGCTGGGAGCGAGCCAATTGGTTTGCCCCTGAGGGCGTGCCGCAAGAGGATCACTGGTCATTCCGCCGGTCAAATTACTTTACACATATTGGCAATGAAGTTCGTAACGTTACCGAAAATGCTGGATTGCTTGATATGTCGGCTTTTGCCAAAGCGCGAATATCTGGGCCTGGTGCCGAGGCGTTTCTGGATCACCTCGTTGCCAATAAATTGCCGAAGAAAGTGGGGCGGGTGGCATTGTGCCATGCCCTGACCGAACGCGGCGGCGTGCATTCCGAATTCACGATCCAGCGGGAAAGTGCAACGAGTTTTTATCTTGTTTCGGCAGGGGCGGGGCAACGCCTTGACCATGATTGGATCAAAAAACATATGCCAGATGATGGCCGGGTGCGGTTGGATAATCTGACCAATTCAATCGGTGTGCTGGTTTTGGCTGGCCCCAAGGCACGCGATATTCTTGCCAAAATCACTCGCGCCGACCTGTCGAATGCAGCCTTCCCATGGCTTTCGGGACAGATGATTGATGTGAATTTGGCCCCGGCAATGGCCATTCGGGTAAATTTTGTTGGCGAGCTTGGCTGGGAATTGCATCACCCGATCGAATATCAGAACCATATTTTTGACGCGTTGATGGCAGCGGGTGCCGAATTTGGTCTAAAGCCATTTGGCATTCGGGCCATGGATGCGATGCGGCTGGAAAAATCATATCGTCTGGTTGGCACCGAGCTATCAATCGAATATGCGGCATTGGAAAGTGGCTTGCATCGTTTTGTGCATCTAAATAAGGGCGATTTCAAAGGCCAGCGCCAATTGGCCGAATGGCAAGAACGCGGTTTTGCCAATGCCATGGTAACGCTTGAGGTGCATGATACAACCGACGCTGATGCAATTGGCGGCAATCCGATAATGACCGAAGATGGAACGGTGATTGGCCGCGCCACAAGCGGTGGCTACGGGTTCCGGCTCGGCAAGTCGCTGGCATTGGCAATGGTTCGCCCAGATTTGGCGGCACCTGGAACCAAATTGATGATTGATGTTCTGGATCAGCGTTTGCCGGTGACCGTTCTCGAGGATTCGCCATTTGATCCTGACAATGCCCGCCTTCGCGCCTAGTCGCTATTTATGAGGATTTGTTAAATGACTGACACAAATACACCAGATCGCCGGAATCGCCGTGGCGGCGGGCGCGATGCGCGCCGTAGCGCACGATCATCAGGCAATCAGCAAGTCGCCGCGCCGTATATCGTTCGCAAGATAGCCCCTGTTGATATTCTAAGCGATGAAGGGGCGGAAATTATTGAAGATAATGCCGAAACCATCCTTGAGGAAATTGGCATTGATTTTCGTGATGACCCTGAAGCCTTGACCATTTTGCGTGATGTTGGTTGTGATGTTCAAGGCGAGCGTGTGCATTTCCCGCGTGGTCTTGCACGCCAGCTTTGTTCGACCGCGCCATCAGGCTATACCCAGCATGCCCGCAATCCCGAACGCTCGGTTGAAATTGGCGGAATGAATACGGTTTTTGCGCCGGTCTATGGCCCGCCTTTTGTGCGTGATCTTGATAACGAGCGTCGCTATGCGACGATGGAAGATTTCCGCAATCTGGTAAAGCTGGCCTATATGCATCCGGGCCTGCATCATTCAGGTGGCACGATCTGCGAGCCGGTCGATTTACCAGTGACCAAACGCCATCTCGAAATGATCTATGCGCATCAGCGTTTTTCCGACAAGCCTTATATGGGTTCGGTTACCGCGCCAAGCCGCGCCCAAGATACGATTGATATGTCGAAAATCCTGTTTGGCGATGATTTTGTTGCCAATAACACCGTGCTGACAAGCCTGATCAATGCCAATTCGCCAATGACATGGGATGACACCATGCTTGGGGCATTGAAAGTTTATGCACGCAATAATCAAGCGACAATCATTTCACCCTTTATCCTTGCCGGTGCGATGTCGCCAGTTTCGGTTGCCGGCACTTTGGCGCAAACGCTTGCCGAAGCGATGAGCGGCATGGCCTTTGCACAGGCGGTAAATCCGGGGGCACCAGTTATTTTCGGCAGTTTTGCAAGCTCGATGTCGATGCAGACAGGCGCGCCGACCTTTGGCACGCCAGAACCGGCAAAGGTGCTTTATGGCTGTGCCAAGCTGGCGCGTCGTTTAGGCGTGCCGTTTCGGTCAGGCGGATCTTTGACCGGTTCCAAAACGGCTGATGCGCAGGCCGCTTATGAATCGACTCATACGCTTTTGCCAACAATCATGGGTGGCACTAATTTTGTGCTGCATTCGGCTGGCTGGATGGAAGGCGGTTTGGTTGCGGATTATGCAAAATTCCTGCTTGATGCCGATCAATTGACAATGATGCCGAAACTGGTCAATGGCATTGATTTGTCGGAAAATGGGCAGGCAATGGACGCGCTTCGCGAAACCGGCCCCGGCCAGCATTTTCTGGGATCGGCCCATACGCAGGCCAATTTCGAAGATGCGTTTTGGCGGTCACAAATGGCTGATAACACGACATTCGAGCAATGGTCATCTGAAGGCAGTATTGAAAGCAGCGCCCGTGCCCGTAAACGCGCTGGCGAGATGCTGGCTGCCTATGAAGCCCCGGCAATTGATCCTGCCATTGACGACGCCTTGCGTGCCTTTATCAACAAACGCATGGAAGAATTGCCCGATACTGATTATTAACATCGTCGGGTGAATGATTTGATTGGCAATTTCATGCGGCTAGGATTTGTGGTCACCTATGTGACCGTCATCTAGGCTTTGTATTGATAGCCATATTCCAAAGCGGCATCGGCAAGCCAGCGTTGAACATAGGGTGCAAAGCTGGTGCGGCAAATCAGAATAAAGGCATCATCTGCTACCGCCATTAATGTCACCGCAGATAGCGCCAGCAGGCTTTGCGCCGATTGGCCAGCGGTGAATTGGTCTGGATGAAGATCAAGCCCGCAGCCCTTGGCCAGAACAGCACGAACCGAAGGTCCGCGAAGCGAAAGCGCACAAAGGCTGTCACTGACATCGGTGATGGCGAAATGTGATGATGTGATCATGCTATTGAGACTGTCTTGCAGCTCTTGTTCTTTGCCCGCCTCACATAATAAAAGATATTCATCGGGCGCAAGCCATATCACATGGCGTTCGCCTGCCGATTGAAACCGGTTGGCCTTTGGCGGAAATGTGCAGCCGGTGATCGCCTTTACCGCTTTGGCAAGGCCGTTTTGGCCGCGAAGATTCAGTTTGCCAAGATGCGCCATCTCGCCAAAAACAAGACCAATCGTGCCACCATCAGGGTTGGCGCTTGTGCTGCTGGCAATGCCAGCAAGGGCTGTCTGGCCGGAAAAATCTGGTCTGCTGCTTGATGAATTAGCCATCGATACGCGCTCCCTTTGGATCAAAAAATGCCGTATCGACGATTTTGGCTTTCAAAACCGAACCATCAAGCATTGGAAAGAAAACCGTTTGCCCCTTTAGCGCATGACCGCCTTTTAACATGGCCATCGCAATCGAGCGTCCACAATTTGGTGAAAAATAGGACGAGGTTACTTGTCCTAGCATTTTCATCGGCAAAGGCTGGTTCGGATCAAGAACCGCATGTGCGCCTTCAGGAATCACTGTTGCTGGGTCGCTGCAAAGCAGCCCAACAAGCTGTTTGCGATCATCATATTCCATGGCGTGACGTGCAAGTGCCCGCTTGCCAATGAAATCGGGTTTGGTTTTTGACACAATCCAATCCATGCCAAGATCATGCGGCGTCACCGATCCATCGGTTTCTTGTCCGACAATGATAAAGCCTTTTTCGGCACGAAGAACATGCATTGCCTCGGTGCCATAAGGGGTGATGCCATACGCTTTGCCGGCGGCCATCAGGCGGGTCCATAATGCCAATCCATGACGTGCAGCGACATTGATTTCGTATGACAGCTCACCGGTAAATGAAATGCGGAAAATGCGCGCTGCTAGCCCGCCAATATGGCCTTCCTTCATCGACATGAACGGAAATTCAGCTGGCGACAGGTCAAAATCGATACCGGCATCTTGTAAAATCTTGCCAGCATTCGGCCCTGATAATGTGGCAACCGCCCATTGTTCAGTTACCGAAGTTAGATAAACTTCAAGATCAGGCCATTCGGTTTGCAGCCATTCTTCCATCCAGTCCAAAACGCCAGCAGCACCGCCGGTGGTCGTGGTCATGTGGAAATGGTTTTCGCCAATGCGGGTGGTCACGCCATCATCCATGACCATGCCATCATCTTTTAGCATCAGGCCATAACGGCATTTGCCAATGCCAAGCTTGCTCCATGCATTTGTATAGAGGCGGTTCAGAAATTCAGCCGCATCACGCCCGCGAATATCAATTTTGCCAAGCGTTGACGCATCAAGCAAGCCAGCTGTTGTCCGCGCCGCCTTAACTTCACGATTGACCGCTTGTTGCATGGTTTCGCCATCTTGCGGAAAATACCAAGCGCGCATCCATTGCCCGACATGTTCAAAGGTTGCGCCATGCGCACGGTGCCAATCATCCATGCGGGTTAGGCGAACTGGATCAAAAAGATCGCCGATATCGCGGCCAGCAATGGCGCCAATATTTGACGGCGTATAGGGCATCCGGAAAGTGGTTGTGCCCACGGCCGGAATTTCATTGCCAAGCGCATCGGCAAGAATGGCCAAGGCGTTGATATTGGATGTCTTGCCCTGATCGGTTCCCATGCCTGTGGTGGTATAGCGTTTGAGATGCTCAACCGACTGATATCCCTCACGCGCAGCAAGCGACACATCACTTGCGGTGACGTCATTCTGAAAATCGACAAAGGCCTTGGGGCCGCGCCCAGACGCATGGCCGTTTGGAATTTTCCATGCGGCAAGCGGGCGCCAGCTTTGTTTGTGGATTTGCACATCAGGTGTATCAAGCGTGGTTGCTTTATGGCCAGTTGCTGCTGCGGCTTTGGTGCCAGCGCGAACCGCTTCTTTCAAACCGGCGACAAGATCAAAACTGCCATTGCACGCGCCAATGTTAAAGCTTGGCTCATGTGTCGCTGATGGGCGGAAACATAATTTGGCATCATCCCACTGTAATTTGCCGCGGGCTTGTGAATGAAGATGAACCGCGGGTGACAAACCGCCCGACATGGCAATCAGGTCACAATCACGGTGATCAATATCGCCAGTGATCGCCGTAACACTGTCATCGACTGGCGCAATTTCAACACGCGCAACGCGGTGAGTGCCATAGGCGGCAATGATGGCATGGCCATGCAGAATTTCGATGCCGGCGTTGCGGACAGCGCGCATGAGCGGCCCGGTTGCCGTTGCCCGAAGGTCGGTAACCACGACATACGCGCCAGCATGATGCAGATCAAGCGCGGTGCGATAGGCGTCATCATTATTGCAAACAACGATGGCGCGTTGTCCCGGACAAACGCCATAGCGGTTGATATAGGTGCGAACCGCACCGGCAAGCATAACACCGGGCAGATCATTGCCTGCAAAAACCAATGGCCGTTCATGAGCGCCCTGCGCAATGATCACTTGCTGTGCGCGTATTTTCCACAGCCGTTGGCGCGGCAAATGCGCTGGTCGTGATGGCAGATGGTCGGTTACGCGTTCATTCAAGGTCAGGTAATTATGATCCAGATAGCCAAAAACCGTGGTTCGGGGAAGCAGGGTTACATTTGGCATGGCGGCTAATTCGGTCACAATATCGCTTACCCAGCTTAACGCCGGAACATCGCCAATCTTGATATCAGCTTCGCCAAGCAGCCAGCCGCCAAATTCATTCTGCTCGTCGGCCAGAATAACACGGGCGCCGCTTTTTGCCGCTTGCAGGGCCGCCATCAGGCCGGTTGCGCCGCCACCAGCAACAAGAATATCGCAATGCGCATGGGTTTTTTCATAGCGGTCAGGATCATTGTGATCATCAGCAACCTTGCCAAGACCGGCGGCGTGCCGAATGACATGTTCGTAGCGCATCCACATTGATGCTGGCCACATGAAGGTCTTGTAATAAAAACCTGCTGGGAAAAACCGGTCGAGAACCGAATTAATGGCGCCAATGTCGAATTTCAAAGACGGGGTGCGGTTCTGACTTTCCGCATAAAGGCCTTCAAAAATTTCAATTTGCGTGGCGCGTAAATTTGGTTCGGCATAAGCGCCTTTGCCAAGCCGGATTAGCGCATTTGGTTCTTCGGAACCGGCCGCCATAATACCGCGAGGTCGATGATATTTGAACGAGCGACCAACAAGATGAACATTATTGGCAAGCAATGCCGATGCCAGTGTGTCACCAGCAAAGCCGCGATAGCTGCGGCCATCAAAGGTGAAATTGATTGGCGCGTTTTGATCGATCCTTGCGACCGCGCGCTGGCGCTGTGTTTGTGGGCTGCCGGATGCTGCAGAACGCGATACCATTATTTTGATCCTCCGGCCTTGCTGCGTGATGGCGTGGCGGCTTTTTCGGCGGCTGTGTCGCGCCGCCAGCTTGTTTTATAAGTGGTTTTTGCGGCGGTTTTTGCTGGCAGGCTTCCCATCGGGTAAATTTCGACAATTTCATTGCTCACCGTGTCGCGCGCCACATTAAACCAACGCCGGCATCCGGCGCTATGCCGCCACCGTTCAAGAAACAGGCCTTTGGGATTGTCGCGCATGAATAGGTAATCGGCAAAATCGGCATCCGAAATTTTATTGTCGGCAAGTGGGCGCGCAATATGGGCCTCGCCACCACAGGCAAATTCAACTTCGTCACGAGGGCCACAAAATGGGCATGTAATGATCAACATAGTACTCTCCTTGAACCCTTCTTAATGCGCCACGCCAGCGGCGCCATGTTCATCAATCAGCAGGCCGGTACGGAACCGATCCAAACTATAGGGCGCGGCAATCTTATTTGGCCGGTCATTGGCGATAAGATCGGCAAATACATGCCCTGATCCGGGCGTTGCTTTAAAGCCGCCAGTACCCCAACCGCAATCAAAATACAGGCCTTCAATATCGGTTTTGGAAATGATTGGCGATGCATCAGGACAGGTATCGACAATGCCACCCCAATGGCGAAGCATCCGTAAGCGCGATAATACCGGAAACAGCTCAACCGCGGCGGCAAGCATATGTTCTGGTACTGGAAACGAACCACGTTGCGCGTAGGAATTATATTTATCAACACCAGCGCCAAGAACCATCTCGCCCTTGTCAGACTGGCTGATATACATATGAACGGCATTCGACATGATCACTGTATCAAGAATCGGTTTAATCGGTTCCGACACCAACGCTTGCAATGGGCGGCTGGCGATTGGCAAGCGGATACCGGCCATTGCCGCAACAACGCTTGAATGACCTGCCACAACGCACCCGACTTTTTTGGTTTTGATAAAACCGCGGCTGGTTTCAACACCAATGATTTTACGGCCTTGTCGGCGCAGTCCGGTGACTTCACATTTCTGGATGATGTCGACACCTAAATCATCGGCTGCGCGCGCATAGCCCCACGCGACTGCATCATGGCGCGCTGTGCCGCCGCGCCGCTGCAAAAAACCACCCATAACCGGATAGCGGATTGACTGGTCGATATTGATTGTTGGCACGAATTTTTTAATTTCCGCCGGGCCAAGAATTTCTGAATCAATGCCGTTTAATCGGATGGCATGAACGCGCCGTGACATCTCGCGTAATTCATGCTCGCTATGCGCGATGGTCAGCACCCCGCGCTGGCTAAACATGACGTTGAAATTCAAATCCTGCGACATGCCTTCCCACAGCTTCATCGAATGTTCGTAAATGGCGGCAGATTCGTCCCAAAGATAATTTGACCGGATGATTGTTGTGTTACGGCCGGTATTGCCGCCACCAATCCAGCCTTTTTCAATCACCGCAATATTAGTAAGGCCATGAACCGCAGCAAGATAATAGGCCGTGGCAAGCCCATGCCCGCCGCCGCCAATAATGACAGCGTCATATTCGGCCTTTGGTTCAGGGTCGCGCCAGGCACGTTGCCAGTCTTGATGATAATTCATCGCCTTTTTGGCAAGCGCAAATGCCGAATAACGCTGGGCACCGCCCGGCAATCCGCGTTGACCGCGATCTGGATGATTTTGTGCCATCTAACCCACCCCTTAAACTCTTTAAAAGCCATCACAGTGATAGCGTAACTGCTGCAATTAGTTTTGCTGTGACATGCTGCGCATTTGCCGAAAAATCCCTAGCCTATCAACGACATTGGGTATGTTCTAATCGACATGATAACACCGGTTTTAGGCTGTTAATGCGCTGAATGTCAATTGAGGCAATATGCCGCCAACCGCGGCTGTCATCTGCGTGGTATTAGCCATGCGCATTACTTGACCTTAGGGGCTGAATTGCGGCACTGTTAGCGACATGATTTCCGGTTTTAAAAAAATGTTAAAATCAGAATATCGTGGCATAGATATGACTTTTGCACAAATATGACAGGTTAGGACAATCATCATGGCGGTGATAAATTCGATTGCAGATCGTGAACAGGATATGAAGGCATGGCGGCATCTGCTGCATCAGCACCCTGAAACAAGCTATGAAGAAGTTTGGACATCTGATTTCATTGCCGCAAAATTACAGTCATTTGGCATCGAGATTCATCGTGGCATGGGCAAAACTGGCGTTGTCGGGGTTTTGCGCGGCACTGGCAATAGCACATCGGCAATCGGGTTGCGGGCCGATATGGACGCGCTGCCAATGCAGGAAATGAACGAATTTGCCCATGCGTCGAAAACACCCGGGCGGATGCATGCTTGTGGGCATGACGGGCATAGCACGATGCTTCTTGGCGCGGCGCAATATCTTGCTGAAACGCGTAATTTTGACGGCACTGTCTATTTCATCTTTCAGCCAGCCGAAGAAGGCGGTAAGGGCGGCGAAGCGATGATCAAGGATGGGCTGTTTGATCAGTTTGACATGAAAACAGTTTGGGGCATGCATAATTGGCCCGGCATGGATGTTGGTAAAATCGGCGTTCATAGCGGTGCCTGTATGGCGGCGGCAGATATGTTTGAAATACGCATCACCGGATCTGGGGGGCATGCGGCGATTCCTGATCTGACCATTGATCCGATTCCGTGTGGGGCGGCGATTGTGCAATCATTGCAATCAATCGTTTCACGTCGTGTTGCGGCGCTCGAGCCGGCGGTCGTTTCGGTTACGATTTTCGAGTCGGGAAGTGCCTTGAATGTGATTCCAGGTTCGGCGCGGCTTGGTGGTACGGCGCGGTCATTTTCGCCTGATGTTCGCAAATTGCTTGAAAACTCGATTCATGAAATTGCCATGGCAACAGCCAAAGCCTATGATTGCACGATTGAAATTGATTGGCAGCCAGGCTATCCGCCAACGGTCAATCATGCTGAAGAATCGGCGCGTGCTGTCGCCGTTGCTGCTAATGTCCTTGGAACAGAAAATATCATCACCGACCTGCCGCCATCAATGGGGGCTGAAGATTTTTCCTATATGCTTGCCGAAAAGCCCGGATCTTATATCTGGCTAGGGGCAGGGCCTGCCAAGGATGGGGCGATGCTGCATAATGATCGTTATGATTTCAACGATGATGTTCTTGCCACCGGTGCCAGCTATTGGGCGCGGCTGGCTGAAAGCGAATTGCCAAAGTAACCCTTTAATCCATTTTTTGTCAGCGGGCTTTGCCAGCTGATCTGCCTGATATTCTATCTCTTTTGAAAGATGGAAAATCTTGACTTTGGCATGGCGCTAAACTAGAACAAAACATGAACAAAAAGCAGATATATATGATAGGAACCAGGCAAAATGCAAAGGATGAACCAGCCTATATCAATCGTAAAACCATCTGATTTTAGGGTGCCTAATAATCAGATTATAAACGAAAAAAAGACATATGACCTTGCCCGTCTTCGGCAGGAAATTGCAGTGGCTGATGGCTATAATAAGCGTCTTCATATACCGCTTGGCGTCGATTCGCTGGATCAGGCATTGGCTGGTGGTCTGGCGCTTGGGCGGGTACATCTTTTAACGGGTGCGATGCAGGCGCATGGGGCGGTAAGCGGTTTTGCTATGGCGCTTCTTGATTTGCTGCACCATCACGCGCGCTTAAAAGCCAAGCTAGCCACAAACCGGCAAACAGCAATCACAAATGATGCTGGTCTGATTGTCTGGTGTCCGGCAAGCCAGCGAAATGGTGCTGGTATGTTATATGGGCATGGGCTTGCCGCGGCTGGACTGGATCCGGCGCGATTGCTGATTGTTGATACACCAAACCCCTCACGACGTTTGGCCGCGCTTGATGATATTTTGCGAACCGAAGGGCTGGCTGCGGTTGTGATGGAATATGATGGGGTGCAGAAATCAGCCGATTACTGGATGCGGCTGGCACGACGTGCGCAGCTTGCTGCCGAAGATAGTGGTACAACGGCGTTTCTACTTGGCGCGCCAATTGGGGTTTCTGGATTCGAAACAGCATGGCATATCAAACCCGCAGTCGATCTTGACAGATGGTCACATTCTGCCTTGGTTCAGCGCAGCGTCTGGGATTTGACATTGCAGCGTGCGCGTGGCGGCAGGCCGCATAAATGCAAGGTCGGCTGGCAGGCAGGTCTTGGTCAATTGCAAGCCTATCACCATAGCATCATGGCCAATGGCAAACCGGTACAGGCCGAATTACCCATCGGTGAGTTGTCAGCCAGTAAATGGCCAGCGCATGCCCTTGCCCGATAGGCATGTGATCATGCCTGTTTCTTATCGTCATATTATCTATATCCATTTTCCCTATCTGGCGGCATCGCGGATTCAAAGAGAATCTGGGCAAAGCGCATCTGGACAAAGAGCATCTGGGGCTGATTTGCCGCTTGTTATAATCCGGAAAATGAACGGCGCTGATATTATTGTGGCGGGCTGTGCCAGAGCGGCGGCGCATGGCCTTGCTGCCGGTATGCGGCTTGCCGATGCGCGCGCCTTATGCCCGCAACTCAGAACCGAGGCATGTGACCCGCTAGCCGACCATGCCGATCTTCATCATCTGGCATTATGGGCGCGTCGTTATAGCCCGCTTACCGCGGTTGATGATCAGCATTGCGGAATCTGGATTGATATTGCCGGTGCCGAACATCTGTTTGGTGGGGTTCGTTCACTATTAGCCGATTGCGCCAAACGCCTTCATCGAAGTCATTTTCGGGCGGTGCTGGCGGTGGCGCCAAATTGCGGGGCGGCGTGGGCCTTGGCACATTATGGAAAGCCGTCAGAGCGGTTAATGACCGCGCCAAAACCAACAGATGGTCAGCCGGAAACGATAAAATATATTTTCAGCCGTGCCCGCTTGCGACGCCATCTGGCAGCATTGCCGCTTGCCGCATTGCGAATCGATACGGCAATTGCCGATCATATGCGGCGGGCAGGCTTGCGGGTGATTGGCGATATTATTGGACTGGCGCGTGCGCCATTGGCCGCCCGCTTTGGTCAGGATGTGCTTCTTCGGCTCGATCAGGCGCTTGGCGATCAGGATGAAAGCTTTACACCTGTCAGCCCACCGAAACCGCTTTATATATGCCGTCAATTTGCCGAACCCATTGGTGCCGCTGATGATATCAAGGCGATGATTCAGCAATTGGCAAGTGAAACGGCCATTTTGCTTCAACAGGCTGGATTGGCAACGCGCCGTTTGCGGCTTGGCTGGCAATTGGTTGACGGGCTGGTCTTTGCGCATGATGTGCATCTTTCACGACCAAGCCGTGATGTGACTTTATTTCACCGGTTGCTGGCCAATGCCAGCGACAAGATCAATCCTGAATTTGGCCTTGAAATGGGCTGGATGGAATCTCTTGATTGCAGCCCGCTTGCACCGCGTGATACGGCTTTGCCGCATATGATATTGCAGCGCCATAATGGCGTTGTAGGTGAATCCTATGCCAGCCTTGTTGACCGGTTGGTGGCGCGACTTGGTTATGGTGCCGTTGTTAGATTGGCGCCGCAAGCTTGCTGGCAACCTGAAGCGGCACAATCACTTGAACTGCCTGACCCAAGCCAGATTTTTACCAAAACTGATGAAAAACCTGGTTGGCTTGGTGATCCGGCATCGGGTACTGCGCCACCACGTCCCATCCGCCTTTTGGCTTATCCGCACCCTGTCGATGTTGTTGCGCTTCTTCCCGATCATCCACCAGCGCAATTTATCTGGCAGCGGCGAATTCATAAAATTATTCATGCTACAGGGCCAGAACGGATTGCCCCTGCATGGTGGCAGGCACCTGCTGGCAGCCGCACCCGCGATTATTTTCGGTTACGCGATGATCAAGGGGCGGGGTTCTGGCTATATCGTGAAGGTTTGCCAGAACGTCACGAAACCCCATCTTGGTTTTTGCATGGGTTTTTTGCCTGATGACCATATTGCGCAAACAAGGCCAAGCCGCATCACATGCGTTGCTTGGCTGTTATAGTAATTTCACTTTTTTAAAAGGTGCATCACATCCTGATGAAATGGTGGCAAGGGCGGCCGAGCTTGGTTGGGCGGCGGTTGGCATTGCCGATGTGAATTCGCTGGCCGGTATTGTGCGGGCGCATGTGGCGGCGCGTGATCACCAGATCAGGCTTGTTGTTGGTGCCAGATTACGCCCTGTCGATGGCCCTGATATTATAGTGCATCCTTGCGACCGTGCTGGTTATGAAGGTCTATCAATGCTGCTAAGCGAGGCAAATATGCGGGGCAGCAAAGCCGCGCCAATTCTTTATCTTGCCGATCTTGCCCGCCTGCCAGCAAGCACCGCATTGCTGGTAATGCCACCGCGTCATCCAGATGCACATTATCAAGCGCATTTGCAGACCATTCGTCAAATTGCCGAGGGGCAATTATTTGCAGGCATTTGCCTGTATCGTGATGGGGCTGATGAGGCGCGATGCCAGATGTTAATGGCTGCTGCTGCGGCACTAGGGCTGCGGGTGGCCGCGGCGGCAGATGCGCTTTATCACATTCCCGACCGCCGCCCGCTTGCCGATGTTCTGGCTTGTATCCGTGAAAAGCAACAGCTTGATGATGCTGGCTATCTTATATCGCGCAATGCCGAACGTCATTTGATCGATTGTGCCGAGGCTGAACGGCGTTGGCGGCATGCGCCAGATGCGCTTGATGGGGCAAGGACGCTTGCAGATCTATGCCATTTTTCAATGGATGATTTGTCTTATGAATATCCTGACGAGCTAAAGCCGGGTGGACGAACTGCCATGCAGGAACTGGCCTTCCAGACATGGCGCGGCGCTGAAAAACGCTATCCTGATGCGATCCCCGATAAGGTAAGCGCCTATCTGAAACATGAATTGATCTTGATTGAGCGGTTGAATATTGCGCCTTATTTTCTGACCGTATTTGATATTGTTCGCTTTGCGCGGGGCCGCGGCATTTTATGTCAGGGGCGCGGTTCGGCGGCGAATTCGGCGGTTTGCTATTGTTTGGGCATTACCGCGGTTGATCCGGAACGATCGCAGCCTCTATTTGAAAGGTTTGTCAGCGAAGCGCGTGGTGAGCCGCCAGATATTGATGTCGATTTTGAACATGAACGCCGCGAAGAAGTGATCCAGCATATCTATGCAAAATATGGCCGGAACCGTGCTGGCCTTACTGCCAGTGTGATTACCTATCGTCGCCGCAGCGCATTTCGCGAAGTGGCAAAGGTGTTTGGCCTTAGCCGCGATGTTCAGGCGGCCTTGGCTGGCGAGGTATGGGGGCGTGAAAAAACCGGCCTTGATGCAGCGGCGCTGGCTGCGGCGGGGCTTGACGCAAATGATCGCCGGCTACGATTGGTTTTACAATTAGTGGCCGATATCAGCCGGTTTCCACGGCATTTGTCACAGCATGTTGGCGGTTTTGTGATCACCCGCGGGCGGCTTGATCATCTATGCCCGATCAGCCCTGCGGCGATGGCTGGCCGTACAGTGATCGAATGGGATAAGGATGACCTTGATGCGCTTGGCTTGTTAAAAGTCGATGTGCTTGCGCTTGGCATGCTAAGCTGTATCAGGCGAAGTTTTGATTTGCTTCGTACGCATTATAACCGGCATTTAACGCTGGCATCATTACCGCCTGAAGATATGAAAACCTATGACATGCTATGTCGGGGGCAATCGGTTGGGGTTTTTCAGGTTGAATCACGGGCGCAGATGGCGATGTTGCCGCGCCTGCAACCGCGCTGTTTTCACGATCTTGTTGTGCAGGTAGCAATTGTCCGCCCAGGCCCCATTCAAGGCGATATGGTTCATCCTTATTTGCGGCGGCGTGCCGGTTTGGAAAAGGTGGACTATCCGTCACACGCCTTGCGTGATGTGCTTGAACGCACGCTTGGTGTGCCGCTTTTTCAAGAACAGGCGATGCAGATTGCCATTGTCGGGGCGGGGTTTTCGGGCGCTGAGGCCGACCAGCTGCGCCGAACGATGGCGACTTTTAAAAAACAGGGAAACATAAGCCATTTCCGTAATAAAATGATCAATGGCATGATCGAGCGCGGCTATGACGAAGATTTTGCCATTCGTTGTTTTCGCCAGATCGAAGGATTTGGCATGTATGGCTTTCCAGAATCACACGCGGCAAGTTTTGCGTTTTTGGTTTATGTGTCGGCATGGCTGAAATGCCATTATCCAGATGTGTTTATCTGTGCCTTGCTGAATGCCCAGCCGATGGGATTTTATGCGCCAGCGCAATTAATTGCCGAAGCCAAACAAAATAACATTACCATCCGACCCGTTGACGTGAATTTTTCAGGCTGGGATCACCGTCTTGAAAGTGATCCTGACAATCAAAATAATCATCATGCGTTACGGTTGGGTTTGCGACTTGTCAAAGGGCTGGCGCGCGGTGAAGGTGAACGTATTGCTGCCAGCCAAATATCAACTGATCAAACAACCGGCAGTCAAAGACAGGCCAAATTAAGCTTTTCCAGCCTTGATGATGTGATGCGAAAAGCCGATGTATCGGCAAAATCATTACAGGCCATCGCAGATGCAGATGGTTTTGCCAGCCTTGCGATTGACCGGCGACAGGCATTATGGGCAGCACGCGGGCTGGCGCGGCACCGGCTGCATGATATGCCGCTATTTGCCCATGCTGGCCGTCGGCATGAACGGCTTGCGGGCAATGAACCGGTGATCGAATTACCACAGGCAGAACTTGGTGAGAAAGTAGCCGAAGATTACCGCAATCTTGGCCTGTCATTAAAAGCGCATCCTCTTGATTTGCTGGCAAAGCCACTTGGCCTGGCTGGATGGCAGCTTTGCAGCCATGTGCAAAATGCACCTGATGGGAAACGGCTTCGTATTGCTGGGCTGGTGACCATGCGTCAACGGCCTGGCACCGCTAGCGGTACAGTTTTCATAACGCTTGAAGACGGGCAGGGGACGGCGAATGTGATTATCTGGCCAAAATTAACCGAAACCTACCGCGAAGCGTTGTTGCGAGCGCAGATTTTAGGGCTGGTTGGCCGCGTCCAACGCCAGCAGGCGGTTATTCATATCATTGCTGAATCTTTGTTTAACCTGAACGGGTTTTTGCGCCATATCGATGCCAGCAATGGCAGCAAAAATGCCGTTCGAATGAAAAGCAGAGATTTTCATTAAAGATTAATTTTGAACATGATGAAGCGAAATGATGAATATGGGAGGAAGATATGGCCCATCTAAAAGATATCGCCATCACCAAAGATAAAATTTACCAGGGCGGATGCCATTGCAGAGGCGTCCGGTTTTGCCTGACCGGCCCATTGCGTCAGGCGTTGATCTGCCATTGCCGCGATTGTTTTCAGATTGCCGGTCTTAGCTGGGGGTCGACCTCGGTTCCGAATGAAAGCTTTGCCCTTACCGCCAAGCAAACGCTTGGCTGGTATGACAGCTCGGCCTGGGCCAAACGCGGATTTTGCCGAAATTGCGGCGCTTCACTATTTTATCGCCTAAACGGTATCACCCGAACATCGGTTGCCATTGGCATGCTTGATGATGCCAATGATCTGGTGATTGCTGGCCAGATTTTTGCCAATAGCCATCCGCATTGGGATCGGCTGCGACCCCATGATTTGCCGCATCTTGATGACCGGTTGATGGGCAAAAAATCCTAATTGTCTTAGCCGCGGGATGTTGGCGATACTGCAACGGCAATGCAGGGCCGTCCGGCGGCAAATAGCGCCGCGCAGGCTGCCCGCGCTTGATCTTCTTCTAGATCATTGAACCGGACGCGCCATAATGGAATGGCACCGCGCGTGACAAGATGTAAATTTGCCGGTGTCATGCCAAGCACGTCATCGGCCGTGCGCCGTGCCACAATGGCCGCACGATGCGCATTGACACGCTGGGCAAAATTACCAATTTGCACGCTCCAGCTTGTGTTCCCGTCACCGGCAGGGTTGGCGGCGCTTGCTATATCAAGCTGGATAAATTCGGTCTTTTTTGCGGCGGCGGCTGGCCGGATCTTGGCTTTGCTGATGGGCAGGCTTTCGGGCAGCTTTTCACCGCGTTCGGGGGGTGCCACTGGCAAGGTCGTTGGCATGGCAAGGGCCGCACGCCGAACCGTAATGGTTTTAACGCGTTTGAACTGATTATCCAGAATTTGCATCATATGGCGGTCGCGGCTACGCGATGTTTTCCCCCCAAACACAACGCCAATCAGCCGAACACCATTGCGTTCGACCGTGGCAACAAGATTGAAACCGGATGCATTAATATAGCCTGTCTTGATGCCATCTGTGCCGCTATATTTTGCCAAAAGCTTGTTATGATTGCCGTATTTTCGGCCTTTCCAATTAAAGCTTTGAGTACTGAAATATTTGTAAAATTGCGGAAAGTCGCGCCGCATGGCAACTGCCAGAACGGCCATATCACGCGCTGTTGATTTCTGGCGACGGTTCGGCAGGCCAGAGGCGTTCATAAAAACGGTGCGCCGCATGCCAAGAGCCTTGGCCTTGCGGGTCATGCGTTTGGCGAATTTACGTTCGGTGCCAGACAGTTTTTCGGCAATTGCTGTTGCCACATCATTGGCCGATTTTGTCACTAGCGCGTAGATGGCCTGTTCGGCGCTGATTGATTGACCCGGTTTTAGATATAATTTTGATGGCGAGCGGCCAGCGGCCTTTTTGGAAACAGGAATTCGGCTTTTCAGCGTCATGCGCCCCGCTTCGATATCTTCAAACAAAAGGTAAAGCGTCATGATTTTGGTCAAGGATGCCGGATAGCGCAGATTATCGGCATTGCGGGAAAACAGCACTTTGCCAGTGGCTTCTTCAATAACGATTGACGCATATTTGCTGGCTTGGGCGTGCGTCGCCGACATCCCAAACCCAACGATGATGATTATCAATGCCAAAAAGGATTTACAGGGGCGGAAAAAGCCAAGCTGCGACAAAGCCAAAAGGCCGGTTTTTATCGAAAATAGCGTCTTGTCACCACGACGGCTGACTAACCGGAAGGATGCATGCTGCTTGTTCAGTAGCGTCTTGGCTACATTTGCTCGTGCCATTAAGGCCTGCCCCATTCCGAAATTATTACCATCATCTAATTATGTGCGCCAAAGCATACCGCAATTAGGATTCTATTCAAGAATCTTGCGAAAATTAAGGCGATCAACCGCGATATCGTCGCGTTTTGCGTTTGGGAAAGATTTTTTGCCGCACCCCTTTTCCTTGATGGATCGGATACCAATATCAAAAGAACGCGACGGGAACGTTGTTTCTATGCTATGTTACGCGGTGCGTGGATGATTGAATTGTGAAGGTTTAAAAGAGAATTTATGGAGAATGAAGACGATAAAAACGGCAATGGTCAGCTAATCCTCGACAGCCGTACCAAAACGAAAAAGCCATCAATGTATAAAGTTATTATGCTTAATGACGACTATACACCGATGGAGTTTGTCGTGCATGTCTTGCAGAAATTTTTCGGTCGTTCATCAGCCGAAGCCACCCAGATCATGCTGAATGTGCATCAACGCGGTGTTGGTGTCTGTGGTGTCTATAGTTTTGAAATTGCCGAAAGCAAAGCGCAAAAAACCATTGATTATGCGCGGAAGAATGATCATCCGCTGCAGTTACAACTGGAAAAGGAATAGGCACGATGCTGTCACGCGAACTCGAAGAAACATTACGCCGCGCCATGTCGAACGCGGCATCATGTTCGCATGAATTTGCCACGTTAGAACATTTGCTGTTGGCGCTAACCGAAGATAGTGACGCGCTAGAAGTATTGCATGCCTGTAATGTTGACATTGATGAGCTGGTCAAAAAGCTGGCTGAATTCATCGAGGTCGAGTTGGCACCGATTGTTGATCCGGAAGGCAATGTCGATGTGCAGCCAACGGCAAGTTTCCAACGTGTGATCCAGCGCGCCATCATCCATACACAATCATCAGGGCGTGAAGTGGCCACGGGTGCCAATGTTCTTGTGTCGATTTTCTCCGAGCGCGAAAGCCATGCGGTCTGGTTTTTGAAATCATTGAATATGACACGGCTTGATGCAGTGTCCTTTATCAGCCACGGCGCCGAGGGCAGCGTCGCCAAAAGCCAGAATGAAGACCAAGATGGCGAAACGATTGGCGAAGATGGCAAAGACCCGCTTAGCCAGTTTGCTGTTAATTTGATCACCAAGGCCGCGGCTGGCAGGATCGACCCATTGATTGGTCGTAGCCGTGAATTAGACCGCACGATTCAGGTTTTGTGCCGCCGCACGAAAAACAATCCGCTTTATGTTGGTGATCCGGGCGTTGGCAAAACCGCCATTGCCGAAGGACTTGCCTTGCGGATTTATGAAGGCAATGTTCCCGAAGTTCTAGCAACTGCGGTGATTTATTCCCTTGATATGGGGCAATTGCTTGCCGGAACCCGCTATCGTGGTGATTTCGAAGAACGGTTAAAGGCGGTGATGAAAGCGGTGGCAGATGATGAAAATGCCATTCTATTCATTGATGAAATCCATACGGTTATTGGCGCAGGCGCAACCTCTGGCGGTGCGATGGATGCGTCAAATCTGCTAAAGCCTGCGTTGCAGGAAGGCACGCTTCGCTGTATCGGATCGACAACCTATAAAGAATATCGCGGCCATTTTGAGAAGGATCGCGCGTTGGTGCGCCGGTTCCAAAAAATTGATGTTGCCGAACCGACCATTCCCGATACGATCAAAATTTTGAATGGTTTGAAAAGCCGTTATGAAGATCATCATAAAGTGCGCTTTACCGGTGCTGCCTTGAAAACGGCGGTTGATCTGTCTGCCCGCTATATCAATGATCGCAAATTGCCCGATAAAGCCATTGATGTGATTGACGAAGCCGCTGCGGCGCAAAATCTGTTGCCGCCGTCACGGCGTCGCCAAACAATTGGCCAAAAAGAAATCGAAGCCACCGTGGCAACAATGGCACGGATTCCATCAAAGCATGTTAGCCGTGATGACAAGGCCGTGCTGGCGTCGCTTGAAACTGATCTGAAACGTATGGTTTTTGGTCAGGATCCGGCCATTACCGCCTTGGCATCAGCGATTAAATTATCGCGTGCTGGCCTTCGTGATGCGGAAAAGCCAGTTGGTAATTATCTGTTTTCCGGCCCAACAGGCGTTGGTAAAACCGAGGTTGCTCGCCAGCTTGCGGAAACGCTTGGCATCAAGCTGATGCGTTTTGATATGTCAGAATATATGGAACGCCATACGGTATCGCGCCTGATTGGTGCGCCTCCGGGCTATGTCGGGTTTGATCAAGGTGGCCTGTTGACCGATGCGGTTGATCAGACGCCGCATGCGGTTCTGCTTCTTGACGAGATTGAAAAAGCGCATCCTGATTTGTTCAATATTTTGCTGCAGGTCATGGATCATGGCAAATTAACCGATAATAATGGCAAGGTTGTTGATTTCAGAAATGTCGTTTTGATTATGACAACAAATGCCGGTGCGCAGGAATTGTCAAAATCGGCAATTGGATTTAACCGTACGCATAATGAAGGCGCCGATATCGAAGCCATCGAAAAAATGTTTACGCCTGAATTCCGCAATCGGCTTGATGCAATTATTCCGTTCGCGCCGCTTGGCAAAGATGTGATCCGGTTGGTTGTTGATAAATTTATCATGCAGCTTGATGCCCAGCTTGCCGATCGCAATGTCGAAATCGAATTGAGCGAAGCGGCGATGGACTGGCTTGCCGAACGCGGCTATGACGCCAAATATGGTGCGCGGCCATTGGCGCGCGTTGTGCAGGAACATATCAAAAAGCCACTTGCAGATGAAATGCTGTTTGGCGGGCTTGTTGGTGGCGGACTTGTTTTTGTCGATGTTGCTGATGATGGTTTGACGGTTACGGTCAAAGCCCCACCGCAAAAAGCAATTTCGGGGGGAAATAAACGCGCAGCATTGCCCGCACCGCACGATAATTAATCTGTTGGGTCAGTCGGGTCAGTCGGGTCAGTCGGGTCAGCCGGATTAGATGTCACCTTTGATGGTGTCTGCTTGCTGGCTTTAAAAGGGCTGGTCATGGCAATGTGGTTTTTCTCGGCCTCGACACCGCGTTTTTCCGCATCTAAAAACCGCGCAACAGCGTCACGAAACCCGTCATGCGCAATTAAATGCACCGAATGGGTGGTGACAGGTAAATAGCCGCGCTGCACCTTGTGAAAGCCCTGTGCCCCTGCTTCTACCCGCGACAGGCCATGTTCGATCGCAAAATCAATCGCCTGATAATAACAAGCCTCGAAATGCAGATTGGGAATGTCGATATCGGCGCCCCAATTGCGCCCATAAAGCGCATCATCACCAATGAAATTGAGCGCGCCGCCGATAATCTTGCCTTCATATTCGGCCATCACCAAAAGCATGCGGTCTGCCATGGTTTTGCCAAGCTGGGTAAAGACCTCATGCGTCAGATAGGCACCGCCCCATTTCCGGTCGATGGTGGATATATAAAACCGGAAAAATGCATCAATATGGGCCTGCGTAATGGCCGCGCCGGTAAGCCGGAGCATGGTAACGCCAGCCGCCGCAACCGAGGCACGCTCTTTGCGGATGTTTTTGCGTTTGCGTGATGACAGATTTGCCAGAAAATCATCGAAATCAGCATAGGTCTGATTGTGCCAATGAAATTGGATACTGGTTCGCCCAAGCCAGCCTGTTGCCGCAAGCTGATGCGCATCACCGGATGGCAAAAAATTAATATGCGCTGAAGATAGCTGATATTTTTCGACCAAGGTTTCCAGGCCCTTGGCTAGGGCAATTTTCAAATCGGGGCGGTTATCACGAACCAGAAAGCGGGGGCCGGTTGCTGGCGTGAAAGGAACCGCGGCAAGCAGTTTTGGATAATAAGCACCGCCAGCGCGTTCAAAGGCATTGGCCCAGCCATGATCAAAAATATATTCGCCATAGGAGTGATGTTTTAGATAATTTGGCATGGCGCCAAGTAGCTGGCCGTCATCGCTTCGCAATAGCAGATGCATCGAATCCCAGCCGCTGTCACCGCCAACAGCACCGCCAATTTCCAACGCATGTAAAAAGGCATGGCTGATAAAGGGATTTGCCTGTCCGGCAAGCGCATCCCATTCGGTGGCGTCGATTGCCGCCATTTCGGTGCCGATATGAAGATTTAGCGCGCTACCATCCATGAGGCTTGCAAATCGCCTTTTGGCGGACAGGCCCATCAGGGGCTGTCCGGTTTAGATTTTGAAATAATTGGAACAAAAATGGGGCATTAAGCGATTTCAAACACACCATCAATTTCAACAAGACAATTTAACGGCAATGCGTTGCTGCCAACGGCAAATCGTGCATGCCGGCCAGCGTCACCAAAAGCCGCAACCATCAAATCTGATGCGGCATTGACAACAACAGGCTGGCTGTGGAAATCATCTGCTGATGCGACAAAGGCGCCAAGCTTGACCACCTGCACAACACGGTCAAGATCGCCATCACAAGCCACTTTTAACTGCGCCAAAAGATTAATAGCGCAAACTTTTGCCTGACCTTGTGCGTCTTCGATGCTGGCATCAATGCCAACGGTTCCGGTAACGCTTAGCTTGCCATCAACAAAAGGAACTTGTCCTGACACAAAAACAAGATTGCCAGTGCGGGTAAATGGCAAATAATTAGCCGCTGGGGTTGGGGCATCGGGGATGGTAACGCCGATCTCTTGCAAACGCTGTTCTGCTTTGCTTGTCATGATCATACTCCTTTTAACATGGTGAAGAGGCTAAATGGTTGATGGCCTGAAAACAAAGCCGTTATAGCCCATATCCTGACTGCGAAGCTTGCATAATCATTGCTGGATAGCAAGTCAGTTCAGATGATAGACCGCCTGTTTTGCGCAAGAAAAAGGCCCCACGATATTTCGTGGGGCCAGGTCTGCAGGTTGCACTGCAGGGAGAGCTTAACTGCAGCCTGTGGTTCCGCCACAGGTGTTGCATTTCAAACAAGTACCATTGCGGACAAGGGTAAAGTTCTGGCACTCAGGGCAGGCTTCGCCTTCATAACCCTGCATTCGGGCCTGTTGCACAAGGTCGGCTGCTTTCTGGCCGCCCTTCATACGATTGGCACCGCTGGCAACTTCACTTGCGGTATCGCTGGCAAGCCCGATTTCGGTTGTTGTCGACGGGCTTGGCTCTTGCGCCCGCATGGTTTCAGCGGCCACATCTTGCGTGGCGGCAACGGCTGCACCACGATCATTGGAATAGACAACAAGCCCTTGGCGGCGAATAAAGCCGTGGCTGGTGACGCGGTTCATCAGCTCTGACTGACTGTCGCCTGTTCCGGTTGTTGTCACATCAAGATCATCGACATTCACATGGCCAAGATCGCTTCGGTCGAGATAGGAAATCGCCAATTCACGGAATGTGTAATCAAGAATTGAGGTTGACATCTTGATGGCGTCATTACCGGTGACAATGCCCTGTGGCTCAAAGCGGGTGAATGTGTAAGCCTCGACAAACTCTTCCAATGGCACACCATATTGAAGGCCAATCGAAACGGCGATGGCAAAATTATTCATCAATGAGCGGAAGGCGGCACCTTCTTTATGCATATCAATGAACACTTCACCAATCCGGCCATTTTCATATTCACCGGTCCGCAAATAGACCTTATGCCCACCAACAGTTGCCTTTTGTGTATAGCCTTTACGGCGATGCGGCAGGCGCTGGCGCTCGGCGCGGATAACCCGCTCGACCACTTTTTCAATCACCTGCGGCGACGCGGCTGCCATTGGTGTTTCAATGGCTTCTTCTTCTTCCTCGTCGATATCGTCAACCAGACCAGATGACAAAGGCTGGCTAAGCTTTGATCCATCGCGGTAAAGCGCATTGGCTTTCAGGCCAAGACGCCATGACTGCATATAGGCCTCACCACATTCCTGAACCGTTGCCGAATTTGGCATATTGATGGTTTTAGAAATGGCACCTGAGATGAATGGCTGTGCGGCGGCCATCATGGTGATGTGGCTTTCGACTGACAAGAAACGCTTGCCAATCCGGCCACAGACATTGGCGCAATCAAAAATTGACAAATGTGCATCTTGCAGATGCGGCGCCCCTTCAAGGGTCATCGCACCACAAACATGGATATTAGCCGCTTCGATCTCATCCTTGCTAAAGCCAAGATGGTCAAGCAGGTTAAAATCAAAATCATTCAGCTGAGCGTCGGTCAAACCAAGCTTGGTTTTGCAGAAATCAACACCAAGGGTAAATTGGTTAAAGACGAATTTCACATCGAAGGCACTGCCAAGGCTGCTCTCGATTTTGGTAAGTTCCTTATCGCCAAATCCTTTGTCTTTCAGCGCGTTGATCGAGATTGACTGACAGTTTTTCAGGCTGCCTGATCCAACAGCATAGGTGATGATATCGTCGATCTGGCTCTGCTCATAGCCAAGACGTTGCAAGGCTTCTGGAACAACGCGGTTGATGATCTTGAAATAACCACCGCCTGCCAGCTTTTTGAATTTGACGATGGCAAAATCAGGCTCGATGCCGGTTGTGTCGCAATCCATGACCAGACCGATGGTGCCGGTTGGCGCAATCACCGTTGCCTGTGCGTTGCGATAGCCATGCTTTTTGCCAAGATCAACTGCCAGATCCCATGCTGCTTTTGCGGCTGCTGGAAGTGTTTGATCGGGGCAGGATTTGATATCTAGCGGCACAGGCAGGATTTCCAGCCCTTCGTAGCCAGCGCTTTTGCCATGTGCTGCAAGACGGTGATTATTCATCACCCGCAACATATGTTTGGCGTTTTTCTTGTAGTTCGGGAACGCGCCGACTTCGCTGGCAATTTCGGCTGAGGTAGCATAGGCAATGCCGGTCATGATTGCCGAGATTGATCCGCAGATCGCGCGGCCTTCATCACTGTCATATGAATGTCCTTCGGCCATGAGCAAGCCGCCAATATTGGCAAAGCCCAGACCAAGGGTGCGGTATTCATAAGATAGCTGGGCAATTTCCTTTGATGGGAATTGCGCCATCAAGACCGAAATCTCAAGCGTCAATGTCCAGAACCGAACCCCATGTTCGAAAGCCGGAATGTCAAAACTGCCATTTTCATTGCGGAACTGCATCAAATTCAGTGACGCCAGATTACAGGCCGTATCATCAAGGAACATATATTCCGAACATGGATTCGACGCATTGATCCGGCCGCCTTCAGGGCAGGTATGCCATTCATTGATGGTGGTGTCATATTGCAAGCCCGGATCGGCACAAGCCCATGCAGCATGGGCAATTTTTTCCCATAGATCGGCCGCTTTGATTCGTTTTGCTACGCCGCCATCACGCCGCTTAATCAATTCCCAATCGCCATTATCCAGAACGGCCTGCAAATATTCATTGCTGACGCGAACCGAATTGTTTGAATTCTGACCAGCGACCGTCAGATAGGCTTCTGAATCCCAATCTGTGTCATAGGTTTTAAATTCAATTTCGCTGTAGCCCTGCTGTGCAAACTGGATAACGCGCTGCACATAATTTTCAGGGATCATCGATTTACGGGCAGATAGGATAGCTTTTTTCAGCGCCTTATTCGCTTTTGGGTCAAAACGTTCATCATCAACAAGCCCTTCGGTGATATGGCAAGCCGCCATCACTTCGGTCATGTGCTTTTGAGCCAGCTTTGAGCCAGCAACAAGGGCGGCTACCTTTTGTTCTTCGACGACTTTCCAATCAACATAGGCTTCAATATCTGGATGATCGACATCAACGGTTACCATTTTGGCCGCGCGGCGGGTTGTGCCGCCTGACTTGATGGCGCCAGCTGCACGGTCACCAATGCGCAAAAAGCTCATCAGGCCAGATGATTTGCCGCCACCTGACAGGCTTTCGCCCTCACCGCGAAGGCGGCTGAAGTTTGAGCCGGTGCCTGAACCATATTTGAACAGGCGCGCTTCACGAACCCACAAATCCATAATGCCGCCTTCATTCACCAAATCATCGCTGACTGATTGAATGAAACAGGCATGTGGCTGCGGATGCTCATAGGCACCTGTCGAGCGGGTTAGCTTGCCAGATTTATAATCGACATAAAAATGGCCTTGGCTTGGCCCGTCAATTCCATAGGCCCAATGCATGCCGGTGTTAAACCATTGTGGCGAATTTGGTGCGGCCATCTGCGTTGCCAGCATGTGACGCATTTCGTCAAAATAGGTTTTGGCGTCTTCTTCAGTGGTAAAATAGCCGCCTTTCCAGCCCCAATAGGTCCATGTGCCGGCAAGCCGGTCAAAAACCTGCTTGGCTGACATTTCGCCAGAATAGCGCTGGTTTTCAGGAAGCTTGGCAAGCGCGGCCGAATCGGCCTCGCTGCGCCATAGCCATGATGGGATTGATGTTTCTTCGATCCGCTTTAGGGCTGCAGGAACACCGGCTTTGCGAAAGTATTTCTGCGCCAGAATATCGGTTGCAACCTGTGAAAACTGGGCTGGGACTTCAATATTTTCAGCCTGAAATACGATTGTACCATCTGGGTTGCGAATCTCACTTGTCGCTGACCTAAATTCAATATTTGCGTAGGCGTCTTGACCAGATGTCGTGAACCGTCTTTCAAAATGCATTTATCTTTTCCTTTATTACGTTTTATATCACAACTCATGAAGCTGGGAATTTTGTTTAATTTCTTCATCTTACCGATGTTTGATATGGATTTAGTCACAACATGTAGCGTGCGCCTGCGGATTAAACTACATTATCTAGCAGGATATGGACAATAGCCAAAATGCGCAAAAGCGCAAAAAATTGCCATAAAAAAGCCCTGATGTAGGCTCTTACTCTTGCCGATCAAGTGTCACTTCTGAGAGTAAGCCTCTGATGGAAAGTTGTTTTTGCACGTAACATAATATGGAAATTTGACCAAAGAATATGGCAAAAAAAATGTGTTTTTCAAGCGATGGTAAAACAGACTGCCTGACACGGGGGCTGATAATGTTAATTGCCTTGGTGGGCGAAAATATTTTAGGTCATCAGCTGGTTGATGGCTGGACGCGCTGGGTTGCTTGCGCCTATAGTGGGGCAGGCGAAAGACAAACCCAAAACAGCAAAGCATAGAGGGCAGGCGTTCAATGGATTTTGTAACTTTGATGACGCTAAAGCTAACTGCGAACGAGATTGGCACTGACCAATTTGGTAACCGCTATTATGAAGAACGCCGCGCCCGCGCAGGCAAGCCGCCGCGCCGCTATGTCCGTTATAACGGGATTGCCGAAGCGTCAAAGGTGCCTGCCGATTGGCATGGCTGGCTGCATCATACCGAATCAACGCCGCCGCCGGTTGGGGGCTATGACAAGCATGTGTGGCAACAAGAACATCAACCAAATGTGACTGGCACCAGCCATGCCTATCGCCCTGAGGGCCATATGCTAAAGGGCGGAAAACGAAAGCCAGCGACTGGTGACTATGAGCCTTGGAACCCAGCCTGAATCATGTGATCATTCTGCGGTGACATATTTGCATCACCGCATCATGCCTTTAGGATCAAGTAACTAGGAGATAACAGCCATGCATCGCAATACTTTGGAAACCGTTATGGGCGCCATCGTTTTGTTGGCTGCGGCCGGCTTTGTCATGCTTGCCTATGAAGCGGCAGATGTAAAAGGCAATGGTGGCTATGAGATTGCCGCTGAATTTGGCAGCACTGGGGGCCTGTCGGTTGGTGATGATGTTCGCATTTCCGGCATTAAGGTTGGCCAGATCACCGCGCAACAGCTTGATCCCATCACCTATGTCGCCAAAGTGTCGATGGCGATTGAACCAACGATTAAAATTCCAAGCGATAGCAGCGCGCGAATCACCGCAGCATCGCTTCTTGGTGGAAATTATCTTGAATTGATGCCAGGTGCCGCCACTGATACGCTTGGCGCGGGCGGGGTGATTTATGATACCCGCGATCCGATCAGCCTTAGTGATCTTCTTGGCAAGGCCGTGTTCTCACCCAATAATCCGGCGAATTAACATGCGTAAAGTGATGCGCCAACCAGAACTTACCTGGTCTGCCATTCACGCAAAATTCGGGCATATTAGCGCGTGGCGGCGGCGTGCCGTCTTTGTGACAATTACCTGCCTTGGCTCTTTGTTGGCAGGCTCTGCTGGTGCGGCGACATGGATTGACGGCGATAAGGCGCGATTGCAAGCGCTTGATAAGATTACCGCCCGTATTTCAACCGTTGAAGCGCCTGTTGGCGCGGCGCGCTTTTATGGCACGCTCGAAATCACCATCAATCGTTGTGCCTTTCATCCGCCCGAAGAACCGCCGGAAAATGCCGCTTTTATTACGGTTCGTGATCGTGGATATGATGGGCTTGCCCCAAAGCAGGTTTTCTCAGGCTGGATTTTTTCCTCCAGCCCTGCGGTATCGGCGCTTGAACATCCGGTTTATGATCTGACGCTTCTTGCCTGTTTTGCCGATTAGGTGTGGCGATTTGCCTGTTTATCGAGATAGGGCATGACCAAGGCCGAGCTTGGCTTGTCAAAATGCAGATCAGCATCACTAGCAAGCGCCTCGGCAAGGCGGCCTTGAAAATCTGACCGGTCGATCTCGGTTACGCCAAATTGTTGTAAATGATCATTGGTGAATTGCGCATCAAGCAATAGGAAATTGCCATAGCTAAGCCGCGCCATTAAATGAACAAGCGCAATTTTTGAGGCATCGCTTTTGCGCGAAAACATCGACTCGCCAAAAAAGGCCGCTCGCAACGCCACGCCGTACAGCCCGCCAACAAGCGCGCCATCTGACCAAACCTCAATCGAATGGGCAAAGCCCATCTTGTGAAGCGCGATATAAAGCTGGCGGATATCTTTATTGATCCATGTATCGGTGCGTTGATCACTTGGTGCCGCGCAGGCGTCAATGACCGCGGTGAAATCCCGATCCAACGTCACCTCATAGGGCGCTTGGCGCACACGGCGTTGCAGCCGCCGCGGAATATGAACGCCGCGACCAAGCGAATTATCAATCGGGATCAGCGCCCGCCGGTCAGGATCATAGAATTTTATGTCCAGACTGTCATGGCTATCGGCCATCGGAAACAGCCCAAGCGAATAGGCTTTGATAATTGTCTCGGGCGAATAGATATAGTGATCAGCCATGCAATGCCTCTAAATACAGAGCCGCACGCTTAGTCTTCGTTCAAAAACACTTCTTCAAGCCAGCGGATATTATAGCTGCCATCTTTGATGGCATCGGCATCGACAAGACGTTTATGAAGCGTCAGCGTTGTTGGGATAGGCTCAACAATAAATTCCTGCAACGCGCGCCGCAACCGTGCCAGACAATGGTCACGATCATCGCCATGAACGATCAGCTTGGCAATCAGGCTGTCATAATAGGGCGGTACCGAATAGCCTGAATAAAGGCAGGATTCAACGCGAACGCCCGGCCCACCAGCAGCGTGAAAGGCGGTCACTTTTCCCGGTGTTGGCATAAAGGTTTCAGGATGTTCGGCATTAATACGGCATTCAATTGCATGGCCGGTAAAGGTCACATCTTCTTGCGTGAATGACAGCGGCATACCAGCTGCAATGCGAATTTGCTCGCGTACCAAATCAATGCCAGTGATTTCTTCGGTAATTGGGTGCTCGACCTGAAGGCGGGTATTCATCTCGATAAAGAAGAATTCGCCATCCTCGTAAAGGAATTCCATCGTGCCGACGCCAAGATATCCCATCTGGCGGGTGGCTTCGGCGGCGATACCACCAATACGCGCGCGCTGTTCGGCGGAAAGGGCTGGCGATGGCGCTTCTTCGAATAATTTCTGGTGACGGCGCTGAACCGAACATTCGCGTTCGCCAAGATGCACAACATTACCATGCGAGTCGGCAATTACCTGCACCTCGATATGGCGCGGCTGGCCAAGATAGCGCTCTAGATAAACCGTATCATCACCAAAGGCGGCTTTGGCTTCGGCGCGTGCAGCCGAAAAGGCTTCGCCAAGTCGATCAGCGGTTTCGGCCACTTTCATGCCGCGTCCCCCGCCACCCGAAGCCGCCTTAACCAAAAGCGGATAACCAACTTCTGCGCCAATGCGCTGGGCCTCGGCAAGGGTGTGAACGGCGCCGGGTGAGCCCGGAACGAGTGGCAAGCCTGCAGCGGCAGCGGTGATCTTGGCTTCGACCTTGTCACCCATTGCGCGAATATGGCGCGGCTCGGGGCCGATAAATGTCAATCCATGTGCCGCAACAATCTCGGCAAAATCGGCATTTTCTGATAGGAAACCAACGCCCGGATGCACCGCATCGGCGCCAGTGATGGCAACCGCAGATAAAATAGCCGGAATATTCAGATAGGATTCGGCACTGCTTGGCGGGCCAATACAAACCGATTCATCGGCAAGGCGAACCGGCATTGAATCGGCATCAGCGGTCGAGTGAACCACCACACATGGGATGTCCAGCTCTTTACAGGCACGAAGCACCCGCAAAGCAACATCACCACGGTTGGTTATCAGGATTTTTTTGAACATGGCGGCTATTCTACAATGACAAGAGCTTCGCCAAATTCGATTGGCTGAGCGTTTTGCACGAAAATTTTCACAACTGTGCCAGCCTTTGGCGCGGTAATCGGGTTCATCACCTTCATCGCTTCGACGATGAACAGGGTTTGACCGGCAGTAACGGCTGCGCCTTCGGTAATAAAGGCAGGAGCATCAGGTTCAGGGGCTGTATAGACCGTACCAACCATTGGCGATTTAACAGCGCCCGGATGATCGGCCGGATTTGCGGGCAGATCTAGCGCAGGCTCGGCAATGGCAATCGGGGCGGCGGCAACAGGAGCCGCGGCAACAGGAGCGGCGGCAACTGGCGCCGTAGTGGTGACCCGTGATAACCGGATAGCAACAGCATCGGTTTCATATTCAAGCTCGGCAAGTCCTGCCTGATCTAGGATATCGGCAAGTTCTTTTACAAAACTGGCTTCAGTGCTTGCGACGACGGTTTTCGCCGCTGATTTTTTAGGTGTCGTTGCCATTGTGGTTTATGTCTCCGAATTCAGATTAGGAATGGCGTTAATGGCCATGTAATAGGATGTTGAGCCAAAACCAGCAATGACGCCTTTGGCAATGGCCGAAATCAACGATACATGCCGGAAAGATTCGCGGCTATGAACATTGGAAAGATGCACCTCGATAACCCCGCCCGGGAATAGTGACAGCGCGTCACGAAGAACAACGGATGTGTGGGTCAGCCCAGCAGCATTGATGATGATCCAATCCATTTTGCCAACAGCCTGCTGGATTTTTTCGATCAATTCACCTTCGAAATTTGATTGGAACCAATCCAGTTCCATGCCATGTCCAGTGGCCAATTGACGGCATTTCGCCTCAATATCGCCAAGCGTTTCACGGCCATAGATGTCCGGCTCACGCATGCCAAGCATGTTGAGATTCGGGCCATTTATAACAAGAATATTCATTGATTTTGCCATCGTTCGGTTACAGTACACTCACTTCACTAGCCATGCAAACAGCCTAGCCTTGTTTGCTGCGTTCCTTGTCAATCACGGTTTGCAGTTCCTCTATGCTAATCGCACCGGGGATTACCGTATCGCCAATCACAAGACCCGGCGTGCCATTGATATTCAGGGCTGCTGCCGCGCTTCGTGTCCGTCCGATAATAGCTGTTGTTTCAGGGCTGTCCATATCTTGCTTTAATTGCGCAAGGTCAAGACCTGCCGCACCTGCCGCTTGCATAATCGACGCGTCATTGATCTGCCCGCGATAGGTCATCATTTCAGTGTGGAATGATTTGAATTTTCCCTGTTTCTGGGCGGCAATTCCGGCCTTGGCAGCGGTAACAGATGATTGGCTAAGGATTGGAAATTCCTTGATCACCATGCGCACATCGCCATTTTTGGCAAGCATCTGCATGATTGGCGCAAACATGCGTTTGCAATAGCCGCAATTATAATCGGAAAATTCATAGACAGTCAGGCTGCCATTTGGATTGCCCATAACCGGATCGCCATCATCATTGCGAACTGCCATGACGCCAGCTTTGACGCGTTCGGCTTCTTCGCGTGCGGCCAAAGATACCAGCGCATCACGAAGCACTTGAGGGTTGTCCTTGATATATTGTTCGATCACCTGCTGCATTTCTGCGCGGTCTTTTTGATCAAGGTCGGCCTTTACCGGCGTTGTGGCGAGGCCAATCAACATCGCAGACAATGCAATCATAGAGGCAGAAAAGCGTGACATTCACATTATCCTTTTAAATTGGGGCAAATCGCCGACGGAAACAAATAATCCGGCCAAAACACCCGTTATTCATCCCATCTTATAACGGATTACTGCCGCTATTGCAAAGCCATCACGGCGCGAGTTTGCCAAAGCGGAACAGAATGTCATTGGCGCGGTTGCGAAGATCATCTTTCAGCCTGCCATCGGCCAAAACCCGTTTGGCCATTCGCACCGCCTGTTGGTCATCGCCAAGCAGAATAGCTTCTTCGGCAAGCGCCAGATCAGCCGCGGCAATATCACCGTTTCGTCCATAGGCAATCGCCAATTGCCGCCGGATAAAGGCCCATTTAGGTTCGGTTCTTTGTGCCGCTGAAATGGCCTCGATGGCGCGCGAAAGGCGCTTTTTGTCATTTGTCGCAATCAGCGCCCGCCCAAGATTGACTAGAATTTGTGGGCTGTCTGGCCGGAATCTCAGTGCCGTTTCATAGGCTGCCGCTGCTGCATCAGCCTTGGCCATCGAAAGTAAGATATCGCCACGAAATTCATGATAGAACGGATCGTTGGGATTGGCCGCGCATAGTTGATCCATCAAGGTTATTGCCGCTGCCAAATCGCCGCGCCGATATTGAGCAATGGCATGGCTATAGATCGCGTCGGCGCTGTCTGTTTTGGCGGTTTGGCGTAAAATGCTATATGCCGGTTCACTATAGGCGCGAAGCTTGGCAATAAGGCGGTTCATCAAATTTGTGTCATTGGTCGAAAGCGGCGCTGATTTATTGCCGTCTTGACGTGCGTGATCTTGATAGACGGCAAGGCGTTGGGCTGAATCAGGGTGTGTTTGATAATATTGGCTTTGACGGCTTTCGGGAAGGGCGCGTTGCGCCGCCATACGGCGCATCATCTGTTCGAGTCCCGCCGAGGTAATGCCAGCCTTGTCGAGATAATCAAGCCCTAATTCATCAGCAACAGCTTCATCATAGCGGAATGAACGAAGCATTTTGCGCTGGGCCTGATCGGCGCCGCCAACCATAAGCCCAACCGCCGCATCATTTGGCGCACCGCCCGCAGCAAGCGCAATCGCGGCAATTGCGGCAAGTGTACTTGCGGTTCCAGCATCTCGCAAAGCCTCATCACGGCGCGGCACATGACCGGCTTTTAAATGGCCAAGCTCATGCGCGATCACCCCCAAAATTTCTTCGGCTGATTGGGCGTTGAGCAAAAGACCAGAATGGATATAGATAATGCGCTCACCAGCCACAAAGGCATTATAGCTGCTGTCGATAATGATCCTGATGCTGATTGCGTCGGGCGCATAGCCGGCAGCGCGCATCAATGGTGCTGCGAGGGTTTGCAGGCCGGTTTCCAGCTCGGTGTCTCTGATCAGCCCAGCCAATGCCGATTGGGCAATGGTGACCGAAAACAACGATATAAAAACCAGCTTTCGTAAAAATAGATATCTCATGGAATAATTTTTCCGACAAATTTATGGCCTGTTTAAGACAGCTCTGCTATAGCCATGAGCCCATAGCGTGTGTTTGCAGGCTATTCAAACACAACCCCTCTGCCGTAACGATTTGATCATGGCATGAATTCACCGGAATGAACAATGGCCTTAAAAATTAGTCAAGCAAGCGAAATTCCTGCCTTTCTTGCCATGCAGGTAATGAAACGTGCAAAAGAAATGCATGCCGCCGGAAGTGACCTTGTTCATCTTGAAGTCGGACAGCCATCAACCCCACCGCCAGCCGCTGTATCAAAAGCATTGCAAGCATCCTTGAAACATGTTGCTTCGCATGGCTATTCGGTTGGTTTGGGATTGCCTGAATTGCGGCAACGGATCGGACAACATTATCAAGATTGGTATCAATTGCCGCTGGATTGGCAGCGAATTGCTGTCACCCCCGGATCATCACTTGGCTTTGCGATTGCCTTTTTATCGGCCTTTGACAAGGGCGACCGCGTTGCCATTGCCACGCCCGGATATCCAGCCTATTTCAATTTGATGCTTGCGCTTGGGATCAAGCCGCAATTATTGCCTGCCCGCGCCGCGCAAAACTGGATGCCCGATCTCGAAGCATTAGTTGCCACTGACAAGATTCCCGACGGGCTGCTGCTGGCAAGTCCGGCAAATCCAACCGGTGTTGTGATGCGCGATGACGAGCTGGAGGCCGTTTGCCGCTGGTGCGATAAGCATGGCGTGCGCCTGATCATGGACGAAATCTATCATGGCCTGACCTTTGGCAAGCGAACACAAAGCGCGCTTGCCTATACTGACAATGCCATCATCATCAATTCTTTTTCTAAATATTTCTGCATGACGGGCTGGCGTCTTGGCTGGATCGTGCTTCCCGAAGATTTGGTGCCAACGGCCGAAATGTTGGCGCAAAATATGTATATATCAGCGGCAACGATTAACCAGCTTGGCGCGATTGCCGCCTTTGATTGTTATGATGAACTGGATGCGCATATCCCGCGCTATGAAGAAAATCGTGATCTTCTCTATCGTGGTTTGCCAGCTGAATTTCTGGGTAATCACGCGCCATCAGATGGGGCCTTTTATCTCTATGCCGATGTTCGTGCTTTTACCAATGACTCGATTGCCTTTGCCGATCGCATTTTGACCGATACCGGTGTTGCGATGACGCCGGGTGTTGATTTCGACGCTGTCGATGGGGCGTCACATATGCGGCTATCCTATGCTGGCAGCACGCATGATATGAAAAAGGCAATTCAACGTCTGAATGACTGGCTTGCTGGTCAGGATCGCTAGCGGCCAGTTGAAACCAGCCGCCAGCTTTTTGTCCCGTTTAAAAAGGCAATGATTGCCCTAGCTTCTTGACCACCATCCACTGCGCCGTGATTTTGGCTCACTACTGCCAATTTCGACGACATCTTGCGGGGCTGAACTGATCGCCTCTCTTGATGCTGGCGCGTCGGTGGTTGCTCCATTATTGGCGCTGGTATCAGCTATATTTGCATCAGCGGCTTTTGCTGGTGCTTTTTTTGCGGCTTTTCGGGCCGGTTTTTTCGCAGCTGGTTTTGCCGCGGCCGCGTCTGGCTTGTCACCAGCATCGGCTTTTGGCTTGCGTGCGCGGGCCGGTTTTTTTACAGGCTTTTCAGCGCCGGTATCAGCCTCACTTTTGACTGGTGCTTGGGCTTCACTATCTCCGGCTTTGCTATCTTCGGCTTTGGCACTACCCGCTTTGGCATCATCGGCGTTTGCTGCGCTTGCTGGTTTTTTGCGTCTTCGGGCCGGTTTTTTGGCGGTTGCCACATCGCCATTATCATCTGCTGCGGCTGTATTTACCGAACCATTGCCAGCGGGATCAGCCGCTACAGAAGCCGGTTCATTGCCTATATTGGCATTATCGGCGGCGGCATTATCGGCGGCGGCTGGATCCGTTTTGGCAACACGGCGTCCACGTCCGCGACCGCGGCCGGTTTTGGCCTTTGGTGCGGCATCATCATTGGCTGCGACGACATCGGTTGCGGTGCTTGCTGCGGCCTGATCTTCGCCATTTGACGATGATGCTGCCTGATTGTCACCAGTCTGATTGTCACTAGTCTGGCTATCACCAATCTGATTGTCACCAGTTTGGCCATCTTCACCATTGCGCCGACGCCGACGCCGGCCGCCGCGCCGTCCGCGCCGCCGCCGTTTTGCACCACCATCTTCACTGCTAGTCTCGTCATTTTCCGGATGCGGGGCCGCATTTGCTTCAGTTTCGGCCTCGTCATCATTATCAGAATCGGCTGTATCCGCCTTGACATTGTTATTGGCGTGGCGTGGCTGCTGCGGCTGGCGTGACGGTTGTTTGGCTTGGGCTTTTCCCTGCCATCCAACGCGATCAGCCTTATATTCTGGCGCGATCAGACTGTCGTCAGACAGCAATATAACCATGAGGCCAAACCGTGTTTCAATCTCGGCGACTGCGCTTCTTTTGTGATTTAAGATAAACAGCACCACATCCCGGTGGGCGGTGATGTGCAATTCATCCATTTTGCCTTTTTGCGCTTCTTCTTCGATTGACCGCAGTAATTGCAGGGCGGCGGTATCAATCGACCGAACGCGGCCAGTACCTTCGCAATGTGGGCAAAGATTGCTGATTGATTCATTAATGCTAAGCCGAAGCCGTTGGCGCGACATTTCAAGAAGACCAAAATGGCTGATCGAACCGATTTGGATACGCGCGCGGTCATTGCGCATTGCATCTTTCATCCGGCGTTCAACCGCATGTTGATTGCGGTTTTCTTCCATATCAATGAAATCGACAACAATAAGACCGGACAAATCACGAAGGCGAAGCTGGCGCCCTAATTCTTCGGCGGCTTCAAGGTTGGTTTTCAACGCGGTTTCTTCGATATTCCGTTCGCGCGTTGATTTGCCTGAGTTCACGTCGATGGCGACAAGCGCTTCGGTCTGGTTGATCACCAAATAGCCGCCAGATTTTAACGTCACCTGTGGGCTGTGGATCGTGTCCATCTGATTTTCAACATTGAAATGCTGGAAAATTGGATGCGTGCCTTCGTATTTTTGAACCTTTTTAAGATGGCTTGGGATCAGCATCTTCATCTGGTTACGGGCAATTTTATAGGCTTCATCGCCTTCGACAAGCACTTCGTCAACTTCACTTGTGTAAAGATCACGAATTGACCGTTTGATCAAATCGCCTTCTTCATGGATCAGGCAGGGGGCTTGTGATTCAAGCGTGCGTGCGCGGATATCATCCCATAATTTTGACAGATAGGTAAAATCACGGGCGATTTCGGTTTTGGTGCGTTTGGCACCGGCGGTGCGCACGATCACGGCCATTCCGGCCTGAATATCCAAACCGCCAACGACTGTTTTTAACCGCTTGCGATCGGCAATATTGGTGATTTTCCGGCTGACGCCGCCGCCACGATTGTTATTTGGCATTAACACACAATAGCGTCCGGCAAGTGACAGATAGGTTGTCAAAGCCGCGCCTTTATTGCCGCGCTCTTCTTTAACAACCTGTACAAGCATGATCTGTTTGCGCGAAATCACTTCTTGGATTTTATAGCGTTTTACCTGACGCTTTGGCCGGATATCTTCTTCATCCGCCCCTTCGCCACCAATGGTTTCGGGCGTGCCATCAGATCCAGCGTCAACACTGTCATCGTCGCTTTCGGCGCTGTCTGCCTCAATGAGGGCTTCACGGTCTTCAATTGGAATACGGTAATAATCTGGGTGAATTTCACTAAAGGCCAGAAAGCCCTGACGGTTTCCGCCATATTCAACAAAAGCTGCCTGCAAAGACGGTTCAACGCGTGTGACCCGTGCTAGATAGACATTTCCTTTTAGTTGTTTCCGGTTTTCTGTTTCATAGTCAAAATCTTCAATGCGTGTTCCGCTTAGCAGCACCACCCGTGTTTCTTCGGCCTGGCGTGCATCGATTAATAGGCGTTTTGTCATGTACTTGTCTTTCCCCGGCCAACCATGTTCGGCTGTCAAATTCAGACAGTCTGTTAATCAGGCATGGCAGGTGTTGTGAATCCGAACCAAATCGACGCGCAATACCGACCAAAAAGCGGTGGCCATTATGGCTGCTTTTGTCATGTGATCGGTTTGGCTGAGTCATTTAGATTAGTCCGGTGGTTTCAAATCGCGTTGTGTGTCCTGATGATAAGGCTCGCTGGCGGTCAGTGACATGGCACGATAATTAAAATCATTTATAATTATGGCATAACAAAGATCGTCGAGATAAACACCATCAGGTGAATAATTCAATTTCAGTTCAGCGATAAAAGCGCCGTTTTATTTGCTTTCTGCTGTTGGCGCGTTGGCGCCACCCACGGCAGAAACCGAAACTTTTACGTCGAACTTGATTCCCTTATATACCTGCTAAAGCTTTTTTGCCAACAAAGTAATGCCGTTTTGATAATTACCATGAATTTATCTTTGTCGAGAGCCATGCTTGGGCTAGGTTTCGTTGACCGTGATAGGCGATAGCAAAGAAGGCCAGAAGTGGTTAATATATCAATGATGACATTTGTTATGGCAATGATCGCTGCAATCGGCCGCTCGTTCGTGTTCTTGGTAATGGTCTTGGTGCTGGCTGCAACCGGTCAGGCCTTTGCCGAAAATGCCGTAACCGGAATGCGTGTTGGCGCGGTGCAAATTGATGACCGCACCGGATTGCGGCTTGTAATCGAAACCAAAGCCCCCTTAAAAGCCAATCTTTTGCTGTTGCAATCGCCTTATCGTTTGGTGATTGATATGCCCAAAACCAAATGGGATGTGGACAAGCTGGCGCCGCGTGGCAATTTGCAAGTCGCCCCTGGTTCAGCTTATCGTTTTGGGAATCCAAAGCCGGAAATCGGCCGGTTGGTGATCGAGCTTGAAAAACCGGCAGCGCCCGTGCGGGTCTTTACCCTTCCATCCGCAGGCGCTGGTAGCCGTTTTGTGATTGATCTTCTCGATCGCGGTAAAACAGCATTTCTAGTGGCATCTTCGGCGCTGGAAAAAAACCCAAATATTGATCTAAATGACGCTGTCACTGATCGCGCTGTCGTCAAAGACGCTGATCGGGTGAAAATGGTCAAGCCATTGAGCATGCCGCTGCCAAAATCAAAGCCGGCCCGCCACGCCAATAAGCCAGCCACAGCGGCACTTGCCGCGCCAAAGCCGCGCCCGCGAAAATGGGTTGTCTTTATTGATGCGGGGCATGGCGGCAAGGATCCGGGTGCGCTTGGCAAGGCGGGAACGGCGGAAAAAAACATTACCTTGGCTGCGGCGCGTGAACTCGCAAGCCAATTGCGTGCCACGGGCAAGATAACCCCCATTTTAGCGCGTGATGATGACCGGTTTTTGCGGCTTCGTCAGCGCATCCGGCTCGCGCGGCAAAATCAGGCAGATTTGTTCATTTCGCTTCATGCTGATTCTGCGCGGACATCATCGGCGCGGGGGATTTCGGTTTTTACGCTATCTGACAAAGCCTCTGATAAAGAAGCAGCCGCTTTGGCGCGTCAGGAAAATAGCGCCGATCTGATCGGTGGGCCGGATTTATCAGCCGAAGATCCTGAGGCGGCGGGCGCGCTTGTGCGGATGTTTCAGCGCGAGTCAATGAACCAGTCGGCGCGTTTTGCGGCGACGATCTTGCAACATATTCGCGATTTGCCCGGTGGTGACAAGCGCGGGCATCGATTTGCCGGTTTTGCTGTTTTGAAAGCGCCTGATATGCCGTCGGTACTTGTCGAGATGGGCTTTTTATCAAACCGGACAGATGAGGCTAATCTGAATAAGAAATCCTATCGGCAGGGTTTGTCAAAACGGCTGGCAAAGGCCATTCTTGTTTATCTGAGTGAATATGGGCCCAAAATATAAAGGATGACAGCGCATCGTTGCTGCGGCGGTGAAACCGTGAAAAGGGCTGTTATCCTGTCAAAAGGCGAATGTCAAAATGAAGAAAAGGTCTAGATTGCCACATCTGCGCCCAATTTCGGCGATATTATCGACCCCATGATAAGATTTGTTTCGATTATATTGTCCTTTGTTTTCCTGATGTGCATGCTTGCTGGTGCTGGCATCCTTTGGGTTTTCTGGACTTATGGAAAAGGCCTTCCTGACTATCAGCAGCTCGCCAATTATGAACCACCTGTTGTGACCCGCATTCATGCTGGCAACGGCGCGTTGCTGGCTGAATATGCGAGTGAAAAGCGGCTTTTCGTGCCGGTTGAGGCAATCCCACCACGATTGATCCACGCTTTTATTTCGGCTGAAGATAAAGCGTTTTATAATCATTTTGGCATTGATCTTCGCGCCTTGGCGCGGGCCGTTGTGACCAATATCGTCAATTATGGCAAAGGGCGGCGGCCTGTCGGTGCTTCGACGATCACCCAGCAGGTTACAAAAAATTTTCTGCTGACCAATGAAGTCTCTATTGACCGCAAAATCAAAGAGGCGATCCTGTCGCTTCGGATGGAACGCGCTTTTAGCAAAGATCAGATTTTGGCGCTCTATCTGAACGAAATTTATCTTGGACGGGGCAGTTACGGCGTTGCGGCGGCGGCGTTGAATTATTTTGATAAATCGCTTGGGCAATTGGAATTGCCGGAAATCGCCTATCTTGCCGCCCTGCCAAAAGCGCCGAATAATTATCATCCGGTTCGTAATCGCCGCGCGGCAACCATTCGGCGCAACTGGGTTTTGGATGAAATGCAGCAGAATGGCTATATTTCGCAGAATGAAGCTGATGCGGCAAAGGCAGCGCCGTTGCGCATGATCGGACAAAGCGGATTTGACGCTGCCGAAGCGCCTTATTTCACCGAAGAAGTGCGTCGCCAGTTGATTAGCCGGTTTGGTGAGACATCGCTTTATGATGGTGGTTTATCGGTTCGCACGACGCTTGATCCCTATTTACAGCAAATTGCCGATAATGCGCTTGAACGTGGATTAGAAGCATTGGATCGGCGGCAAGGCTGGCGCGGCCCGCTTGGCGTGATGCCGCAAGGGGCTGATATCGACAAGGTGCTTGCCGCGCAAACAGCAAAGTTACGCCCGAACCATTTTGCCGCGCTGGTGACAAAAGTTGGGCCGCGTCGCGCTGAAATATATGTGGATGGCCGCAATGCGATGATCCCGTTTGAGCTTGCTTTTTGGGCCTATCCGCCGCGCCGTGATGACGGCGTGCGGCCACCGCCCTTGCGCGATTTGCGCAAAGCCCTGTCCAAAAATGACATTGTCATTGTCCAGCCGCCCGGCTTTACGCCAGATTTGATCCGTAATGATTTCGAACCAGAGCCGAATCATTTTGCATTGGGACAGCGCCCAGATGTTGAAGGTGCCATTGTGGCGCTTGACCCGCATACCGGCCGTTTATTGGCGATGAGTGGCGGCTATAATTACGCTGAATCAGAATTTAACCGCGCCGTTCAAGCGGTGCGCCAGCCCGGATCAGCATTTAAACCTTTTGTCTATCTTGCTGCGCTTGATGCTGGCTATAGCCCGACAACGCGCATTCTTGATGCGCCATTGGTGGTGGATCAGGGGCCGGGCAAACCGAAATGGAAACCGGCAAACTATACCAAACGTTTCTATGGCCCTTCGATCATGCGGGTTGGTATCGAAAAGTCACGAAATTTGATGACTGCACGCTTGGCGATGACAATTGGCATGGATCGGGTTCAAGAATATGCAAAACGCTTTGGCCTGAACGATGATTTGCCACCATTTTTATCAATGTCGCTTGGCGCTGGCGAAACGACGTTGCTTCGACTGACATCTGCCTATGGCATGCTTGTGAATGGGGGCCGGAAAATTACCCCAAGCCTGATTGACCGGATTCAAGATCGCCACGGCAAAACGATTTACCGCCATGACGCGCGTGAATGTGGTTCCTGTGTGGCGCCGGATGGCTGGTCAAATCAACCAATCCCGACATTGCCGGATGTGCGTGAACAGCTAACTGATCCGGCATCGGCCTTTCAGATGGTGTCGATGCTGGAAGGTGTCATCAAACGCGGTACCGGCCGGTCGATCAATGATCTGGATCTGGTTGTCGCTGGCAAGACTGGTACCACCAATGATAACACAAATGGCTGGTTTATTGGCTTTACGCCCGATTTGGCGATTGGCGTCTTTATTGGCTATGACCGGCCGCGCCCACTTGGCAAACGTGAAACGGGCTCAACGGTGGCGGTGCCGATTTTTGGTGATTTTTTGATGCGGTCGCAAATTGATAAGCCGGTCATTCCGTTCCGGCGGCCAAATGACATTCAGGTCATTCCGGTTCATGCCGAAACGGGCGAGCGCGTTCTGCCAAAAGACCAGCAGGCTATTTTGGAAATTTTTAAACCAGGCCAGCGGCCAGGTGGGGTGTTGATTGATGTTGCCCCTGGCATGGATGGTCAGGCGACGACAACAGACGGAACATTGGCGACACAGGGGCTTTACTAGGCGCCATCTTGCCACCAGATCATAATTGAGGCTTGCCACAATACCCCCCCTCGCGTTAGGTACAAGCATCATCCATTCCGTTCATTGCAGGCTGGACTCTTGACTCATGCAGGCCGAAACCACAGCAAAAATTGACATTATCAAAACGGCAATCGATTTGCTTTGCAAACATGTCAAATATGATGATGCCAAGGCACAGCTTGCCAGCCTTGAAACGATTATTTCTGATGGTGATTTCTGGAATGATCAGGCCAGCGCGCAAGAAACCATGCGCGAAAAAAACCGTCTTGAACGTCAGTTGGCAGTTATTGATGCGCTTCAATTAGAAATGGATGATGCGATTGAGTTGCTCGAGCTTGGCGCGGCCGAAGGTGATGATGAAATTATTGATGATGCTGAAGCTTCATTAACCAAACTTGTGGCGATTGCCGAAAAACGCCAGCTTGAAAGCCTGTTATCGGGCGAAGCTGATGCGAATGACTGTTTTATCGAAGTTCATGCTGGTGCTGGTGGAACCGAAGCACAGGATTGGGCTTTGATGCTGATGCGCATGTATAGCCGGTGGAGTGAGGCGCGTGGTTTCAAACTGCAAATCATCGAAGAAAGCGCTGGTGAAGAAGCTGGTATCAAATCAGTTACCATGCGGATTGACGGTGAAAATGCCTATGGCTGGATGAAAACTGAATCAGGTGTTCACCGTTTGGTTCGCATCTCACCTTTTGATAGCTCGGCGCGTCGCCATACGAGCTTTGCCAGCGTTTGGGTCTATCCGGTTGTTGATGACAATATTGAAATTGAAATCGAAGATAAGGATCTGCGGATTGATACTTACCGTGCATCAGGTGCCGGTGGGCAGCATGTAAACAAAACTGACTCAGCGATCCGCATCACCCATTTGCCAACAAATATTGTCGTTCAATGTCAAAATGATCGCTCGCAGCATCGTAATCGGGCGACCGCCTTTAACATGCTAAAAGCCCGCCTTTACGAATTGGAACTGCAACGCCGTGAAGATGCGGCGAATGATGCGGCATCAAGCAAAACCGATATCGGCTGGGGAAACCAGATCCGGTCTTATGTTCTGCATCCTTATCAGATGGTAAAGGATTTGCGGACCAATGTTGAAAAGGGAAATGCGCAGGGCGTTCTTGACGGCGATCTTGATGATTTCATTGAGGCCAGCCTTGCCGCGCGTGTTGGCAATCAACGCTAGGCGTCTGGCCTTTTTTCGGGTGACGCCACCAAATCATCACGCGTGGCAAGCGGGCCATAAAAGGCCGCTGAAAAACGGGCAGCATTGCGTGCAGCAATATTAAATGGCGGTTTTAAATCGCCGTGAAAATAACGTTTAACAAGGCTGTGCCATGTGCTGACCGGATCAAGGCGATCCATGCCGCACATATAATCGAACCAGCGTTTTCCAACTGATACATGCGTAATTTCATCGGTCATGATGATGCCAAGCGCCGTTGCTGTTTCCGCATCATTAACCGATTTTAACCGGTCGATCATCGTCGGCGTAACATCAAGCCCCCGCGCCTCAAGCACAAGCGGTGCAATCGCCAGCCGCGCCAAAAGATCATGTTTGGTGGCGTCAGCGGCTTGCCATAGGCCGTCATGGGCTGGCAAATCGCCATAAGCCGCCCCCAGATCGGCAAGCCGGTCACTTAGCATCAGAAAATGCCGTGCCTCGTCATCGGCAACGCCAAGCCAATCATGATAAAAATCCACAGGAAGATGCGTCTTGGTAAACCGGCAGGCCATATCCAGCGCCAGATCAACCGCATTTAATTCGATATGGGCAATGGCGTGAAGAAGCGCAATCCGGCCCGGTGCAGATTGAGTGATCCGTCGCCGCGGCACCTCACGCGGTGGACGCAATAATGGGCGTTCAGGGCGGCCCGGTCGATCAGGCGGCGGCTGGTTACCAAGCGCAAGCGCGGCGTCTTTCCACATGGCGACAAGATGGCGCGTTGCGGTAGCTTTTTGCCGCGCGTCAGAAATGCCAAGCACTTCACATATTGCGCCGCTAAGCGTTTTCTTTGATGTGTCTGGCATGGTTAAAGCGCTTTCAGTGTCTCCAGAACATCGGCTGCATGACCGGCAACCTTTACCTTTGGCCATATGGCGACAATTTTGCCGTCACTGCCGATGATAAAACTGGCACGTTGAATGCCCATATATGTTTTGCCATACATTGATTTTTCAACCCAAACGCCAAATTCCTCGCAAAAGCTGGTTTCGTGATCGGCGCCCAATAGACAAGTCAGACCATATTTGGCGCGAAATTTTGCCTGTTTGGCTGGTTTGTCTTTGGAAACACCAATAACGACGGTATCTTGCGCGGTAAATTCATCTTGAAGGGCGGAAAATTGCTCGGCTTCTTTGGTGCAGCCGGGGGTGTCGGCGCGCGGAAAAAAGAAAATGACCACTTTTTTGCCACCTTGTTCGGCTAATGAAAACATGTCGGTATCGGTTGGAATCGACAAGGTGGGGGCATGATCACCAATCGCAAGCATAAAATGTCCTAATCATTTGCATTGGCGCTGAGATGATAGCGCGCTTTGTTTGTTAATTGAGTTCTTATCAATGATAGATAATATTTTTCTGCCAGATCGCAAGACAGCCGGTATTTGGCATGGTAAACAAAATCAACATTTAAAGCGATAAAGGATGCGGCGTGTTTGCTGATCGACATTTCACCGCAATAGGCATTTTCAAGACTTTCGTTATCACTGTCTTGTTGCTGGCCACGATGATTTTCGGGGCTGGTTATGTTTATGTGAACCAAGCTGGTGGTCTTCGCCGTCTTCTTGAAACTGAATTGTCGCATATGGTTGGCAATGGCTCGGCCGCGGTTGGCGATGCACGGCTTACCTTTGCGCTATCGCGCCACCCGCTTCAGCTTGTAGCGGAAAATATTGTCATTAATCTTGAGCGTGGTCAGATCGATCTGCCAGATGTCGAAATTGGCTTTGGCCTGACAAGCCTGTTTGGCGGCCGGCCAGAAACGATTTTGCTCCGCGGGATCAAGCTTGATCTGGTGAAAAAAGCGTCAGGCTGGTCAGGCTCGCCAGCCATTATTTTTCTTGATCAACTCGCCAAACAATCAAACCAGCTTGAAATTGGCAAGCCAAGATCGGGCCCCATCCAAAACCGCCTTGGCGGGATGAAATCGATTGCGATTGAAACTGACCGTCTGTCCCTTTCGCATGAAAATGGTGCTTTGCCAAAGCTGGTTTTCGGCGATATTCATATTGATGTGACCTCGGATGATGATGGCGCCGTTGCTGGCAGCTTGCGGGCGCGGCGGCTAGCGAGCGATGACGCGGCTGCGGGCAGCTTTACCCTGTCATTTGATGGCTGGCCCGGAAGCGATTCTTTTGCGTTTGATATGAGCGCATCTGATCTGAATACAGCCGATATCAGCGGTTATATTGACCGGCTTCCCGTTGCTTTGCGTCAGATTGGCATTTTGTCTGGGCATCTTGGCCTTGAGATGACCGACGATCTGTTGACCAAGCTTAATGCCGATGTTGCGCTGGTTGATGGTATGCTTGGCATTCCGGGCATTGGCCGCGATGCCGCTTTCGATACGGCTGATCTGGTGTTTTCCTATAGCCGACCCAGTGACAGTTTAATGGTTAGCAAAGCGGCATTGAATTTTGCTGATCAGCGGCGATTATCTTTCAATGGCGCGGTGAGTCAGTTTCACGCCTCATCCGCCAGTGTAAAGGGCATGATTGAGGCCAATAATCTGCCAATTCAATCATTGCTCGATGGCTGGCCTGATCCGGTAGCACCTGATTTAAAACAGACGTTGCGGCAACGGTTTAACGGTGGTCAATTCAAATTCGTCAAAGCTGAATTTCAAGGTGCCTTTGTATCTGAAACCAGCGCGTTGACTTTATCTAGCCTCGGTCTTGAAAGCCAGTTTGCCGGTGTTCGGGCAAATTTTGCCAGCGGTCAATATCAACGCCTTGTTGCAACAATTGGCGGTGCATTAGGGATGAATGTTGGCAAAGGCGGACAGATTCAAGATGTGCTTGTCGATCTTGACATGACCGATGGGTCAATGCTTCTTGCCGGTTATGAGCGGTCGGTCGATTTGGCATCGGGACAGTTAAAATCGGTGCTTCGTGGCGATGTGGCGACATTGGAAAATCTGGCATTTGATATGGGAAGTGCTGGAAAATTCAATCTTGGTGGCCGCTTTGAAATTGGCGATAATTGGACGCTTCGCGATTTACAGCTGGATTTGAATGTGCCGGATATGGATGCGGTTTTGTTTTCGGCATTATGGCCGCAATGGGCCGCGCCCGAAACAGGCGCATGGATTGCTGAAAATATTCCGGCTGGGCGGGTTCGTGACTCAAAATTATCCTTCGCGGCTGATCTTGGCGCGGCAAAAGGGGTGCGCAAGGTCTATGATGTCGAAGGCGATATTAAATTGCGCAATGCCGAATTGATTTGGGCCAAAGGAGCGACACCCATCACCAATATTGATGCTGATCTTTATTGGAATAACGATGCTTTCACCGCCAGCTTTCTGACCGGACGTATTGACGATATAGCCTTGCAGCGCGGCCGAATTGTCATTGAGCCGGTGCTTGACGATATCCAGAAAAACGCGATGATTTCGTTGAATGCCAAAGGCGCCGCTAGCACGGCGATGGATCTGGCACGCCAAGCTGGCTTGTCACAATATGGCAGTTTTGATTTCAGCAAAATCAAAGCTGATGGGGAAATTGAATTCAGCCTTGAAGCCGCTTTGCCGCTTGGCAAGCAAGGGTCGATGGCTAATCGAATCCAGAAACTGGATGCCACGATTAGCAATGGTTCATTTCGCAATCTGCCAAATCAGATGAATGTTGATGATGCCGAGCTTGTGGTGGATATATCCACGGATAACAGCCAGATTACCGGTACGGCGACCATCTATGGTGCGCCAAGTGAATTCAGCCTCGAAATTGACCACCAAAAACGCCATGTCGAGCTGATCGGGCAAACCCCGCCATCGGCCTTGCTTGCCACCGCGATAGCTAAAATATTTGACCTTGATATTGCTGGATCAATTGGCGGTAAAATTGTTTATTCCGGCGACCCGTCAATGAACGAGGCTAAAATCGGGATGACGGTCGATCTTAGCAGCGCGTCAATTAATGTACCGAAATTGAATTGGGCAAAATTACCAGCCGAAGATGGCCGCGTGACGATGACCATCTTGCTTCGCAAAGGTGAAGTGGCGTCATTGCAAAATATCGATATGGCCGCTGGCAGCCTGTCAGCACAAGGCCAAGTGGCCTTTGATACAACGGGCCAGATACAGGCCGCGTTTTTCGAACGTGTTGCATGGCCGGGAAATGATGTTCGCGATTTGATTATCGAGCGAAATGCCGAATCATCATGGAAAGTCGGCGCAACAGCGCGGCTGGTAAATCTTGTGCCGCTTCGTCGCAATGAAGGGGTAAGTGGTGATGAGACACTGATCTTTGATTTTACCGCTGACCAAATCGTTGTCGATAACGAAATTTCCTTGTCGGGTCAGTTATCTGGCAATCGCACCAGTGATGGTATGGGCAAGGCCAAGTTTTTGGGAACAATGCTTGTCGATGGGGCGCCATTGATCACCGAAGCCGATCTTGAAATGGGGTTTGGTATAAATGGCGACAAGATTGTCGGTACTGGCCTGATTGGTGGCGGTGAGGTCAATCTGACCTTTGCTGCAAAAATAAAGGATGATCCCAAATTGGTGATCGAATCCGAAAATGCTGGTCGGGTATTATCCGGATTGAAAGTGACTGATACGGTTCGTGGTGGCCAGTTGCGCCTGACGAATATTTTCAAAGATAATGAATTTAAATCTTTTGATACCAAGATTGAATTGACAAAATTCAGGATTGTCGAAGCACCAAGAGCCTTACGGGCATTTTCGGTGCTTAGCCTTGCTGGCCTATATTCGCTTGTCGAGGGTGATGGTACCGCATTTCAGCGCGGTGAGGCGGTTTTAGAAACGCGTGGCCCAATGGTAAAGATTGTCAGCATGAAAGCCAGCGGTGAGGCGGTTGGCGTCACCATGCTTGGCGTTTATGATCGTGCCACTAAAAAGGTGGATGTGAGTGGTAATTTGGTGCCGGTGAATCAGATCAGCAAACTTCTTGGCAAAGTGCCTGTTTTGGGAGATCTCTTCGCTGGCGTGGATAAAAGTGGTATCTTTGTCAGCCAATTTACCGTGACCGGCACGTCGGATGATATGACAACGGCGGTCAATCCGGTGTCATCAATTGCGCCTGGTCTTTTGCGTGATCTATTTTCGCCAAACTGGCTCGGCAGAGAAGAAAAACGCCTATTTGGCGACGGTAGAGCCGCAACAGCACCCGCGCCGTAAACCGCCAGAAAAGCGGCATCATCTGCGGCTGATCTGGGGTCGTATATTTACGACAATATGATAAGCGCGTGCCGTTTTTTCCCAGCCGATATTTTAACCTTACCATCTTGGAAATCAGCAAGGCTGATCATGGCGTCTTCATCGGTGATGGCTTTGTCATTCACCTTTGCCCCGCCGCCACGGATCAACCGTCTTGCCTCGCCATTCGATTGGGCAAAACCTACCATGTTCAAAGCCGTGATAACACTAAGGCTGGCAGCTTCGGCTGAATTGATCGTCACTTGATGAAGGCCGTCGCTCATGCCCTTGTCGCCAAAGGTGGTTTGTGCGGTCGCTTTGGCCCTTTCGGCAGCGTCAATGCCGTGGCAAAGCCGCGTTGCCTCATCAGCAAGGATGATTTTGGCTTGGTTGATCTCTGCGCCTTCAAGTGCGCCTAATTTGCGAACCTCGTCCATTGGCAATTCGGTAAATAGGCCAAGAAAGCGGGCAACGTCCGAATCTTCGGTATTGCGCCAGAACTGCCAGAAATCAAAACTGGATAATTTCGCATCATTCAGCCAGATCGCACCATTGGCTGATTTGCCCATTTTCGCACCTGATGATGTGGTGATCAGCGGTGATGTTAGGCCATAGATTTCCTGACCATCAACGCGGCGGGTTAAGTCAATACCGGTGACAATATTGCCCCATTGGTCTGATCCACCCATCTGCAATTGGCACCCATAGCGGCGGCGCAATTCCAGAAAATCATAGGCTTGTAAAATGGCATAGTTGAATTCAAGAAACGACAAGGGCTGTTCACGCTCAAGCCGTAACTTCACCGATTCCATACCCATCATGCGATTGATCGAGAAATGCGGCCCGTAATCGCGCAGAAACCGGACATAATGAAGGCTGTCGAGCCAATCGGCATTGTCAACCATCAATGCATCTGATGGGCCGTCACCAAAGGTCAGATATTTTTCAAAAACGCTTTTGATGCCGTTTTTATTAATTTCGATATCCTGATCCGACAATAGCGGGCGGGCGGTGTCCTTGCCTGATGGGTCGCCAACCTTTGTCGTGCCGCCGCCCATCAATACAATTGGTTTGTGACCGCATCGCTGCAAAATGCGAAGCATCATGATTTGCACAAGCGAGCCAACATGAAGGCTGTCGGCGGTGCAATCGAAACCGATATAGGTCGGGATCGTATGTTCGGCCGCTAGCGCGTCAAGAGCGTCAATATCCGTGGCCTGATGAATATAGCCACGCTCACTAAATTGTTGGATTAGGTTCGATTTGTAATTCATCTTCGATCCAGATTGTCAAAATGTCAAAGCCAGCGCACCGGTGCATCAGCGCGTTGGCGGTTGATGATGCAGGCTAGGCCAGCGGATCAAAATCCGGCTCGGTCAGTGCGGTATCAAGATAGGCGCCAACGCGTTCAATCATCGGGTCAAGGTGATCGGTAAAGAAATGATTGGCACCCGGCACAATATCAATATCGATGGTAACGCCTTTTTGAATTGAAAGACGGTCAACCAGCTTGTGAATGGCGTCGGGCGGCACTTGCTCGTCCTGTTCACCATGAACAATCAGGCCAGACGCCGGACAAGGTGCCAAAAAAGAAAAATCATGGGTCAATGCTGGCGGCGTTGCCGAAATAAAGCCACGAATCTCGGGGCGACGCATCATCAATTGCATGCCAATCCATGCACCAAAGGAAAATCCGGCAATCCAGCATTGACGTGATGCAGGGTTTTGCGCCTGCAGCCAATCCATTGCGGTTGCGGCATCTGACAATTCGCCTTCGCCATTGTCATATTCGCCCTGGCTGCGGCCAACGCCACGAAAATTGAAACGAAGCACGGCAAAGCCACGCGCCTGAAAATGCTTGTACAGCGCGTAGGTGACACGGTTATTCATCGTGCCGCCTTTATCAGGCTCTGGGTGCAGAATTAGCGCAGTCGGTGCGTCAGGCACCTCACTTGGCATATAGCGGCATTCCAATCGTCCGTCGGGGCCGTTTATGATAACCTCGGGCATAAGTTTTTTCCGTTCATCTTGCACTATCGTAATCAGGGCTTATATCGTAATATGTAAGACACGCCAAGCGAGCTTTCACACCTAATGCCCGCGAATGTGTGATTTGCTGGTAACAAACCGGTATAAATCTGTTTGCTGTCGATGAAATTGACCAAAAATTTTGCGTCAGCCATTTTTATTCCACCAAAGCCAATACTGGACTGAAACATATGTTTGCAAATTTACGCCGCGACCTAAATGCGATTATGGAACGCGATCCAGCAGCCAGCAACCGGCTGGCGGCGATCTTTTTGTATCCAAGCTTTCAAGTCATGCTGGCCTATCGTTTATCGCATATTTTGTGGCAGATGCGGCTTCGGTTCATTGCGCGGCTGATCATGCAGATTGCGCGCGTGCTGACAGGGATCGAAATTCATCCCGCGGCGAAAATCGGCCCCGGATTCTTTGTCGATCATGGTATGGGAACGGTCATTGGTGAAACGGCTGAAATTGGCCGTGATGTGACGCTATATCATGATGTGACGCTTGGCGGGGTCATGCCTGCGGTTGATTCGGACAAACAGCGTGAGGCGAAACGCCACCCGACGCTTGGCGATTATGTGATTGTTGGCGCCGGGGCGCAAATTCTTGGCCCGATTACGGTTCACCGTTGTGCGCGGGTTGGCGGCAATTCGGTGGTGACTAAAGACGTTCCCGAAGCGGCAACGGTCGTTGGCGTGCCCGCTCGTCAGATGAGTAAAACCACAACCAAGCCTGACGCTGATACAAGCTTTATGGCCTATGGTGTTCAATCGGGCATTGATCTTGATCCGCGTGAGCGCACGATCAGAGCGCTTGTTGACGAGGTGCAAAGCCAGCGTGCGCGCCTAAGCGATCTCGAAGACCGGCTGACCAGCGCGGCAGCACCGGTTGCACCGAAAAAAGCACCACGCAAGACCAAGCCAAAGCCGGTCGGCTAGGCTGTTTTGTGAAACTGGTCATCAATGATGCGTAAAACGCCAATCTATCTTGATAATAATGCGACAACGCCATTGCGTGCTGCGGCCATCACGGCCATGCAAGATGCGATGGGGCCGCCAGCAAACCCATCATCGGTTCATGGGTTTGGACGCAATGCCCGCCTGATTGTTGAAATGGCGCGCAGTGCGGTGGCAATGCTGGCCGGATGCCGCGCCGCGGATGTGGTGTTTACCAGTGGCGGCACCGAGGCCAATAATCTTGTAATGGCGCAATATGATCATGTGATCACAAGCGCGATCGAACATGATTCGGTTAGATATGCGCATCAAGATTGCCAGCAGATTGGCGTTGATGAAAATGGGGTCGTTGATCTGGATAGGCTGGCAAAGGTCATCGCTGGCATTGATGATGCGGCCAAGCCGAGAACGCTCGTCTCGATCATGGCAGCCAATAATGAAACTGGTGTTATCCAGCCAATGGATGAAATCGCCGCGATGGCGGAAAGCGCAAATATCGCCTTGCATAGCGATATGGTGCAGATCTTTGGCAAACGCCATATCAATTTCGCCACATCAAAAATCAGCTATGCCAGCCTGTCAGCGCATAAGATTGGCGGCCCGTCCGGTGTTGGCGCGTTGCTGGTACGTCCGGGGTGCAGGCTTTCCAGTTTGCTTCGTGGCGGCGGTCAAGAACAGGGGCGGCGGGCTGGCACTGAAAATCTGGTTGGCATTGCCGGTTTTGGCGGTGCTGCAGATGATGCGCTTGGCGATATTGGCCATTATCAGACAATGGCGAAATGGCGCGATGCTTTTGAAAGCCGTATGCTTGAGCAGCGAAGTGGGGTCGAGGTTTTTGGCCGCGCTGCGCCACGGCTTGGCAATACCAGCTGTATTGCTGCGGCGGGAAAAGCGGCTGAAACAATGGTGATGGCATTTGATATTGCTGGTGTTGCAATTAGCGCCGGTTCGGCCTGTTCGTCTGGCAAGGTCAAACCAAGCCATGTGCTGGAATCAATGGGGGCGGGGCCACGCGCTGGCGAAGCCATTCGCATCTCAGGCGGATGGGCAACGACCAAAAGCGACTTTGAAACGCTTGCAGATGTGTTTTTGCAACTGTACAAGCAACCCGCATAATTTAAATTGCCAGCTTAAATTTGCAAATTCAGCCGGATTTGCAAATAAAGGGCAATAGCGATAAAGACAGGTGAAACAAGGAGTCGCCCGAAATGCCGAATATTATTTTTACCAAGCCTGATGGCTCGGAGCATATTGTCACTGTTGAAAATGGTGTGACTGTCATGGAAGCAGGGCGTGATGCCGGACTTGGCATCGAAGGGACATGCGGCGGTTGTTTGTCTTGTGCGACCTGTCATGTCGTTGTTGATGCTGACTGGTTTGCCAAAACCGGCGCACCGGGCGAAGATGAAGTTGATATGCTTGATCTGGCATTTGGCCTTGCGCAGACATCGCGCCTTGGTTGTCAGATTGAAATGTCGGATGCGCTTGATGGATTGCGCGTTTCAATTCCAGAAGATATGTAGGGCTGATTATGGCGGTGCAAGCAGCAAAAACCAAAGCAAAGGACAGCGTCTCAGCTGGTCTTAATGCGCTTGGCTTTGCCAAACCGCCTGCCGAAACACGCGTTGTTGTCGCCATGTCTGGCGGGGTTGATTCATCGGTGACGGCCGCCCTGCTTCATGAGCAGGGTTTCGATGTGATTGGTATTACCTTGCAGCTATATGATCATGGGGTTGCCGTTCAGACCAAGGGGGCGTGCTGTGCTGGTGTTGATATCCATGATGCCCGCACGGTTGCTGCGCGCCTTGGCATTCCGCATTATGTGCTTGATTACGAAAACCGGTTTCACGATCAGGTCATGCAGGATTTTGCCGATAGCTATCTTCGCGGTGAAACGCCAATCCCTTGTGTGCGTTGTAACCAGACGGTGAAATTTACCGATCTGTTGAAAACCGCGCGTGATCTCGAAGCCGATTGCCTTGCTACTGGCCATTATGTCCAGCGCATTGATGGTGATGATGGCGCGCGTTTGCTGCGCGGTGCTGATCCGGCAAAAGACCAATCCTATTTCCTGTTTGCCACCACGGCTGAACAGCTGGATTATCTGCGATTTCCGCTTGGTGGTCTTGATAAGGATGAAACGCGCAATTTGGCGCGCAAATTCGGACTGACCGTTTCGGAAAAGCCGGATAGTCAGGATATCTGTTTCGTGCCAAATGGGCGTTATGGCGATGTCGTTCGCCGCTTGCGGCCCGGTGCCGTTGATGCCGGTGATATTGTGCATATTGATGGCACGGTTCTTGGTCGCCATAACGGGGTGATTGATTACACTATCGGCCAACGTCGCGGCCTTGGCATTGGTGGGCGCGCCGGTGCAGATGAGGCGGATGGCCCGCTTTATGTTGTTGCCATTGATGCCGCATCAAATCGGGTGATTGTCGGCCCGCAAAAGGCACTTGCCTGCGTCGAGGTTCATTTAGGTGATGTAAATTGGATCAATGGCCCGCCTGATGACAATACGCCGATCTTAGCACGTTTGCGCAATACCGCACCGGCGATGCCGGCGCGCGTATTTTGCCATGATGAAGATGGTGCAGCTGCTGTTGTGGTCAGGCTGGATGAGGCGCAATTTGGCATTGCCGCTGGTCAAGCTGCCGCCATTTATGATGGCGCTAATCCTGATCAATTGCTAGGTGGGGGCTGGATTGTGCGTGCACCGCTGGTTTCGGATATTGATCAAGATCAATAATGTCTTCGTGCCCGTAAACCATCTAAATCTTTGATCACAAAAAGCTAACATTTGGTTTTTTCATGCCGTTTTAACCGGTGTGATGATGAATGATCTTTTACAAATTCAAAAAGATTTGGGCGCGCCGCCGCGTGAGCCTCGGCGTCGTCTTGCGTCAGATGAAGAATTGGACGTGCCGGAAGATGGCTATGATCCGCGGGATTGGTTGGCAATGCCGGTCAATCACAGTCGTTATCACAAAGGCTATACAACCAATCATTGGCTTAGTGTTTTCCGGGCGGTGAATGCCAGCGGGTAAAGCCGGGCTCAAATTTGCTGACCTCATTGGGCATGAGTTAACAATACTGTTTCTTGTATCACTTTTCATGCAATATGATAGGCACTGGCTTGGCAGGGTTTTTGCAACCCCCTGTTGTTGTTTTGGTGTTATGCCAGTGCAGGGTAGGGATTGATGGGCCAGCAAGTCTCGGTTACAAAATTAAAAGAACAAATCGAAGCGGCGAAACGCGGCCTTGCCGATATGTCGCCGGTGATCACTGCTGTCGATCCTGCATTTCAGCCGGTTGCCATGCCTGCCGTGAAATTTGCTGGTGTGGCCGGTGGGCATGTGGATGATGCGCCGGACGTCATAGATCAAAATATGGTGGCTAATGATGATATGGCCAAGGATGATATGGCCAAGGACGATATGGCCAAGGATGATATGGCCAAGGATGATATTGCGACCAGTGAAGGGTTTCAATTTTTTCATCGCCCCAAACGGTCTGAGCAGCCACTTGTCCCGCCACCGCGCATGAGCATGGCAAATGTCGATATCAACAGTTATGACGATGATCAGCCGCTTTTTCAGGCATTAGATCAACGGCTTGACAGGCTTGAGGATGATATTGCGCAGAACCGTAAACATATCCTGGAGCTGATCACCCTTTTGTCGGGTCTTGATATGGCGGCAAAGCCAGCCGGACGAAATTCAGCGTCAGTCAAATATTTGCTGCGCCGCTATTTATATTGGTTTGTGATTGGGTTTTTGGTGGTTGGCTGGGTTGCCCTAACACCGTCAGGCCATATATGGATCAATTATTTTCTGGGCTTGATCTAGTATTTATCCACAGCATCTGACTTTAGCTAACTACCTATCCATATTGACGAAAACATTCATTTGGCCTATCTTATCCACAGCTCATTGTTGTGTTAAGGTAATGTTCGCTTAATGGCATTCTATCCGTCCTCATCATCATCTCCCCGCCAGCTTTCGCTGGATCTTGACTTAGAGGATGCGCCTGCTGCCCATTCGGCAGATAGCGGCGTGAAACGGTCGGTTATCTTTCCCAAAAATATTCAAATCTTTAATGTTCCGGAATTTCAGCGGCAGGTCTCGCAGCTTTTTGATCCGTTGAATATCAATATTGAGTTTCGGGTGACACGGCAGAACCGGCTTGAAATGCGCTGGTCGTTTCCGCAAGAAGCTATTCAATATAACCATTCGGATGCCCGCGCTGATCCGCATCAGCGGGCGCATCTTTCGCCCGAAGAAAACGCCGCTTTTGAGACCCTGGTTTTGTCTTTTGCCGGGTCAAGCCATTAGGCATATCTGCCAAGGCGATTGCGGCTATTGCGCGCCGCTAATCACAAATTTTACAAAATGAAAATCGGTAATCGCCGATGGCCCATCCATATTCGGCCCATCGACCAAAAGCTTGACCTCTTGCAATAACGTCTTGGCAAGCTTGTTGCGTTTGTCGACTGTGTCAATATCGCTGAGATTTTGATCTGACAATTTGAGATTGATTGCCGACCTGATTTTAGGATTAAAGGTCTCTAACTGCTTCATAACCTTTTCACTGGCAAGCGTGTTGCCATAGGTCGCAACAGCGACTTCGACGGTGAGCATGCCCTTACCGCTGGCGAGGTTGCTGACAAAGGGCAGGGGAAAGCTGTAATAGCTATATTTGGCGAAATCAAAAGTTCCATCGGGAAGCAGTGTCGCATTTTCCGGTATCGCCGTTTCGGCATCTTTACTGTTACCAGCTTTGTCGGCTTCGGCCTTTGCCTTGGCTTTTTGCATGATGGTGTAAATATCATCTGGAACCGGCTCTGGCGTTGTCAGGGTCAGATAGCCAATCGCAAATAGCGTCAAAACCACGCTGACGCCGCCGCCAATCATCAACGGTAAAAACAGCCGGTGCGGTTGGCGCGATGATGAAGATGAGAAACTATTTTCGGCCATGATGACTTATCCGATCCAGCCGTTGAAACTGTCAATGATTGTTGAAATCCAGTTTGGCATTGTCAGCATTGATGAATCGCCTTCACCTGTCGCCAGAAAATAGGCAATGCCAGTGACAAGGCCGATCAGGGCGGCCATCGCAATCATGGTCACTGGTGATCTCTGGCTGCGACGCGGCCCGGCTTTATTTTCGGTCTGATCCGTTGGCATGTTTGCGACCCGATCATCGGCCGGGTTTTTATGGCTTTGACCGGGATGGGCTTGCAGGCGGGAAACTTCGCGGATTTTTTGCAAAAGCGTATGCAGATCGCGCTGGTTATCTAATAATTTAGCTTCAAGTCGGGTGATGCGTTCATCGAGGGCGGCGGCATTTGTGGCATGCGCTGTTTTGGAATCAGCCGGAATGGTATCAACCGGAATGGTGTTGGCGGCAATCGGGTTGGCGGCAATCGGGTTGGTGGCAGAATCTGCGGTAACATCGTCGCTTGCTATGTTTGGCGAAATTACCATATTTGACGCAGTTGGCTGTTCACGCGGCATTGGCATCGATGATGGCGCCGCAAGACCGCTGGCAAGATCGCTGGCAAGGGCGGATTTTGCGGCCTCGATTTGCGCCTTTAAGCTTGGGTTTGCCATCAATTATATGCCTTTACCAACCGCGGTTTAATATGCCTGCCCTAGCAATCGGGCATTATCGATGATCGTTATAAGCATTTTTAATGCCAAGCTGGATGATTGCTTCGCTAGTAGCTTTTTATGGCCATATCGCCATAGCGGTACCCAATAATGGCGCATTGCCGTACTTCACGGAAATTGGTCATTTCTGAATTGATGATCTTGGTCCATGTGTCTTGCCCAAGCCGGTCAAGAAGCCGCCCGCCAATTTGCTGCACAACACGGCGGCATGATCCTGATTGCGCCGGTTTGATGCCGTCATGATCCTGTCCGCATAATGCATCGCTATTGCCGATGATTTCCGCACCATCATCCAGCCAATGAACCGAAATGCCTTTAATCGTCCGGCCTTGGCGATTGCTAATCTGCATTTCCAGATCATAGGACACAAGCGACATGCCGCTATCATCGACACCAAATACCAATTTGATATCGCAAGGCACGATGTCTGCTTTGCTGTGGCTGCCGGCAAAAAGCGGGCTATTGGCCGCTGTAAACATGATAAAAACGCCTGCCGCGGCCAACAATGCAATCAGTCTGGTCAGGCTTTGGCGAAAGGAAATTAGATTGAGTGAAAACATGCTGATACCTCACTTTTGTTGTTGGCATGGTATCTGCAAGGGTTGTCTCACAGATTGCAGTTGCTTAAATTTAGCAAAAGATAATGTAATGATCCAGCACTCGTGTTTTGCGGGTCAGGACATTCGATTGTCAGATTTGAAAAAAGGATAGGTAAAATGGCAGAAGATGAGCTGAACGAAGCCGATTTAAGCGGTCGTCTTGCCACGGTTCTCGAAGAAATCCGCGATGTTATGGAAAAGCGCAAACAGCGTATTGAAGAATTGCGTCAGGAAATTACCGAGATCGAAAATGACAATGACGATCTGGAAAAGACCATTTCTGAACTGCTGGACAGTTTCGGTTAATCGGCGTCGATTACCGCATGGCCTTGAATGGCAACAGCGCCCAATACTTCGGTCAATTCAGGGTGCGCGGCGATAAAGCTGCGAAGCTTTTCATCAGCAATCGCTTCGGCAGCTTCATTTGATTCGGCGTCAATTTCGATAAGACCATCAATAATCCATTGAACTTTAACTATCATTTTTGCCTCCTTTGCCTGTGGCTGGCAATGGTTTGAATTTATATTTGTCAAAAAGGGTCTGGGTTTTCATTTGCAATTCGACAAGATTCTTGCTGTCGATTTGAGATTCGGCATCGTCACGCGCATCGCTTGTCTCGGGCAGATTGATCGCGGCGGCAATTGAATACCAGATATAGGCATTGCCATAATCGGGTTCGGCGAGAATGGTTAAATGATAATTGGCAAATTGCGGAATTGCGTTTAGATCGTTGGCGTCGATGCGCGCTTGTAATGCCTCGCCAACGCGGCTACGCACTTCATCCGCCACTTTCGGCGGCAGCAAATCAACAATATCATTGGCCAAATCTTCGGCATCTTCAATGCCGCCAAGCTGGGCCTGCCATGACCAGAACAGCGCATCAACATAATTGCGAGGGCGGCCCTTGCCAGCATTCAGCAAGACCGCAAGATTATGCTGCGCGTCATGGCGTGCCATTTTGGCCTGTGCTTCAAACAGGGTTATGGCATGGGCGTAATTTCGGTTTTTGACCGCCTTTACCGCTTCTTTGAAAGCCTTGTTTTCCATCTGGGTCTGCGGGTCGCTGGCGCTGACAGGCAGGCCGAAAAGGCAGTTAGCAATCACAAAAAGGCTGAAAAATATGCGTTTTAGTGGGGCGAAACGGGTCATCACCGCCCCGCCATCATCACCAACTGCAAATACAGAACGCGAATTTTGAATTTTGAATTTGGCCGCTGTTCATAAACAACAATCCGCGGGCGATCCACATTTTGGCGCTGGAATTCAATCAACATATTTTCAGGCAGAAATACGCCATGGCTTTCTAACGTGCCGCATGGATCTTTATCAAACGCGGTACGAAAATCAGCGTCAATCCATGTGCGGGCAAGCGCCTTGCCAAGAATATCCGGCAAAAATTCACGCACATCTTCACGGCTGGTGAAATGTCGCTCGCCGTCATAGAGCGAAAATGATGGCTTGCTCGTTTCGGCGGGGCGGGTTGCGGGCAATTGTTTTGCCACGGGAACCAGCGATGTGTTTTGTTGCTTTGCCATTCTCTGCCTTCGCTTAACAATCTGATAATATGCTGCATTAGCAACGGCTAAACAAGTTGAATTTTAAGCGTGGCGATTTGCCCAAGACATTGATGCTTGGTTGCCCGCAAAAATTGGCCAAGCATGATGATGATGACGGCTTTGGCATAAAATTTGCTCATAAAGGGCGAAGCAAACTATGTTAGGTCTAATGATCATGATTTCGGTAATTCGCAGCGGTATGTCGGCAGCCTTGAGTGACCTTGATGTTACGTCAAATAATATCGCCAATGCTGGAACAACCGGCTATAAAAAGCGTGAAGCCAGCTTTGTGGATGTTTACGCTGATACGGTTGCCATCGGTGTTGGTAACAAGGTTGGATCGGGCGTAACAACGCCTGAAATGCGGATTATGCGATCGCAAGGCGAATTAAAGCAAACCGGCACCGTTCTTGATTTGGCTGTTGAAGGCGAGGGAATGTTCACGCTTCGCAATGGCAGTAATTTGGGCGATGTTCTTTATACGCGCGACGGCTCTTTTTCGATTGATTTGAATGGCGAGATTGCGACGAGTGAAGGTCATAAAGTCATGTCGGCAAATGGCATGGCAATTACGGTTCCGATGCGCGCCGCCGGCATTGTTACGCAAAACGGTGTCGAACGGCTCGGCTCGGCGGCGTTAACCAGTGTAAATATCCAGTCAGATGGAACCGTTGAGGCCACCTATGGCGGCACGAACATTGTTGCTGTTGGAAAAATTGGCCTTGCGACGTTTGCTGATGCGAATCGTCTAACTGCGGTTGGCAATAATATGTTCCGCGAAAATGCAAGATCTGGGCCGGGAAATCTGGGGCAGGCGGTAAAGGACGGCCGCGGTAAAATCCATTCGGGCGCTTTGGAAATGTCAAATATCGACATGACGGGTGAATTGGCCAAGCTGATCCGCGCGCAACAGGCCTTTTCCGGAACATCACGCCTGCTTCAATCTGAAACCGAAATGGTGCGTAAATTCCTGTAATTGACCTTTGGTCATTTATTTAAGCGGAATTGTCCAGACTAGATTTGTGATTGCCGCATCAACTGGCGGATCAATAAACAAAATCCCATTATAATCAACCGATAGCGGCTTGTCTAATGTCGTCAATAGATTGATTGGGCGTGGCCCCGACTGGCGCAGCTTTTGCGCCAAATCATCAAATGGTTTTTGCGCCAGCGATATTGTTGCCTGCATCACGGCACGATCGGCCGGAATATGCAGGGCACCAACAAATGACGGCGCGCGTTGCCCATCAGGGCGGATGATCATTTTGCATGATCCGCGGGCAATCGATACCAAGGATAGCGATAGATGCAGCTGTTCTTGAAAAGGATTATGCTGCAGCTGATGTTCGGCAAGCTGCAATGACATCTGAATTTCGGTAATTTCGTTGAATTCAGATGCGGCCATGATCAATCAATATGCTGTGATTTAGAGATATAGGAACGCAGATTGGCAATCGCTGACTTCTTGATCTGCGAGACGCGGCCAGTCGAAACCTCCAGCACTGCCGCGATCTCAAACACGTTTAACTCTTCGACATAATAGAGCTGGATTACCAGCGCTTCTTTTTCGCTTAGCTCATGAAGCGCCAGTTTCAGCAATCCTTGCAATTGATGCTGGTTCAGCTTTTCTTCTGGCGAATCCTCATCTGAGGCATACCAGATCGAATATTGGTCATAAACACTATCCAGCGAGTCATGTGCATTCGCCTGAAACGCATGTTCCCATTCTTGAAGCTCGGTTTCAGACATGCTCATGGCAACGCTGAGTTCGGTAACCGTTGGCTGGCGCATCAATTTGCTTTGAAGCTGGCTTTGCGCCTTATTATAGCGCTTTTTCATCTGAATCGTTGTGCGGCAAAGATTTGAGCTTTTGCGCAGATAATCGATGATTGCGCCTTTAATGCGGATGCTGGCGTAAGTGCCAAAAGTGGCACCTTCTTTGCGCGTATATTGCTGGGCGGCGTTTACCAGACCGGTAAAGCCAACCTGCATGATATCTTCGATTTCGGTTGTATGGCGTGTTCGGCCGTGAATTTGCCAAGCGATTTTCCGAACCAAATCACTATGTGTTTTGATTAGTTCATCAACATCTATTTTCTGATTGGCATAATGATCACGCGCTGCCATGTTCATTAACTCGTCCCGTCAAAAAATTTCACCGCATCATGCGTGCTTTTTTGGGCCTTCATCAAATGCCGCGCAAGTGACTCATAGTTTTCCGCCAGCGTTGATTTTGGCTGGCTAACACTGATCGGCTTGCGCTGGATAATCGACTGCCGGATAGCTGTTGATTGCGGTATCATACCGGCGTAATGCAATTTTACGTCCAAAAACCGCATTGCGATGTCACGAAATTTTTTAAAGTTGGCTTCGGCAGTTTTTGAGTTCTCGGCCATATTCACCATGATTGAAAATTCGGTGATGTTTTTTTCAAGATATGCGGCCTTTAACAGCGCATAGGCATCCAAAAAGCTTGTCGGTTCGGCCACCAAAACAACCAATGCAATATCAGCCGCATTAACAAAAAATAATGTGCTATCAGAAGCGCCAGCCGGACAATCAACGATCAGATAGTCAATTTCAGACTGCAGACTAGATAAGCCAGCCAACATGCGATAGCGCGCCTGATTATCAAGATTAAGCAGTTCAATCAGTCCCGAACCGCCAGAAATGAAGTTCAGCCCAAGCGGCGCTGGCGTCATGGTTTCGGCCATGCTGGCTTTGCCCGCCAAAAAATCAGCGGTTGTGGTTTTGGGGTTGGTGCCAAGCAGAACATGGGCATTGGCAAGGCCGAAATCGGCATCAAAAAGAATGACCCGTTTGCCAAGTCGACACAGGGTAGTTGCCAGATTGACCGCCGTGTTGGTCTTGCCAACCCCGCCTTTACCGCTGGTGACTGCAATGGATGTTGCCATAATATTTACTCTGAACCCGTACCTGTTGGCATGATTGCTTCGTGATTGCTGAAATTCTCTTTAAGATACTGCAATAAGATGTTTTCCGAAGCAAATATTGACGCTCCGATCACTGATTTTGTTCCTGACAGAATGCTGATGCGCGCACCTTGTTCAACATAGGCAGAAAATTCACTTGCTGTTGTTTCACATTCATCAAGCTTGGTCAGCGCGATCATTGGTTCCAGATCGGCAAAACGCTGCATGGTCAATTCGATCATGGCGCGGCTTGTGCTGCCCGGAATTGTGGCGATAATGCCAATCTCCTTGGCGCCGACATGCGCCTTGATTTCGGCAATTTTCTGGCTGGCCTCATCAGGCATCGCGGTTACATCAATCATCATGATATCATAATCAGTCATTTTGTTGAAATCGGCGACTGGAGTTTCCAAGGAAAGCGTGCAAACCGGTATATTCAGCAATCGCCCAAAGCCCTGCAATGACTGGTTGTTTGATGCGTTCTGCCCGTGCAAGCTGGCAGCAACAATTTCCTTTTTCGGAAGGGCCTCGCGAAGCATAGCGGTTAATTTCGCCGCCATGGTTGTACGGCCAGTACCGCTGGAGCCAACAACGAAAATTAATCTTTTTGTCAATAACGCTTCGGCATGGGGATGGGCTAGTCTTTGTGCCATACCGGCAAGAAAGGCATCACAGCCATCAGCATAGGTCAGGCCAGCATAACGCGCTTTGAGAAGGTCTAGCGCGGCGGCAGAAAATCCGGCGCGTTGCAATTCCAATCTCGTGCTTGCTGACAGGCTGGGATTAACCCCATCAAGGTCGGTTAGCACCAGGCCTGACAGCATATTTTGCATTTGCGCGATATCACGGCGAAGCGCAGCGATATCGGCACCTGCAGCAGCAGGAATTGGCATTTGTCCGTCATTCGGCGCGTTGCCAGCTTTTGCTGTTGCCGCAGGTTTAGCCAGCATTTGGCCTTTGAAAATATCGCTAAATCCGGCCTCAACAGACGGTGCCATGGCTGGTTTAGCGCTGTCAGTCGTCGCTTCCATAACAATGCGGCCATTGCGCTTGCTGGTCGATATTATCATCGCATCTGGGCCAAGCTTTGCCCAGATTTCGTCCATTGCGGTTGCAGAATCTGCGGCTTGTACGGTTATCGTTGGCATTGTTCATCCTCCTTTTTTGGATGACGGCAAAAGCGCCGGATCTTATTTATCTTCAAGCTTATTGTCGGCATCACCGCTGATTGTCGCGATGACATTGATTTTCCGATTGTCAGGCAATTCGGTGAAGCCAAGAACCGCCAGATCGTCAATATGCTGGCGCATGATTGTTGATAATTGGCGACGGATTTGCGGCGAGACCACCAGGACGGCTTGACGGCCATCGGCTGATGTTTTTTCGCTGGCCTGCGCAACTGATTTGATCAATCGCTCGGCAAGACCACTATCAAGAAGTAGCCCGCCATCATTGCTTTGGCGTGACATTGAAATCAGCATATGTTCCAGCTCAGAACTGAGCGTAATCACGGGCAGGGGCTGATTTAACGGGGCAATTTGCTGGATCAAAAGACCGGCAAGGCCCGGACGCAAAGCTTCGGCAGATTCGATGATGCCAAGATTACGACCAGCCAAATTGGCAAGCGTTTCCAAAATTTTGCGGAGATCGCTGATCGGTACACGCTCGGCCAGAAGCTCGCTTAAAATTCCCGTCAACGCATGAAGCGGTACCAACTTGGGAACCACTGATTCAACAAGGCTTGGCGATGTCTGCGCCAGATTATCAAGAAGGACTTTGACATCATCTTGGCCGATTAACTCATGCGCAAATTTATACATTACCTGCGAAATATGCGTTGCCAGAACTGATTCAGGCTCGACAACAACATAGCCATTGCTCTCGGCTTCGGCCTCTTTATGACGGTCAATCCAGATGGCATCCATGCCGAATGTTGGGTCTTTTACCTCGACTCCGGCAATCTTTACACTTGTTGAGTCACCTGGAATAGCCAGTTTCAGGTCGGGGTAGACCTGATCTTCGCCAACAATCGTCTGGCCAATCCGAATGCGGTAATCATTCGCTTTCAAGGCCATATCATCGCGAACCCGCACGGGCGGAATAACAAAGCCAAGCGCCTTGGAAACCTGTTTGCGAATGCCGGTGATCCGGTTCACAAGTGGCCCGCCAGTGGCCTCATCAACCATGCCAATAAGGCCATAGCCGAGCTGTACTGAAACGGCCGAATTATCGGTAACATCGGTCAAATTGATCTGGTCAGGTGATTCCTTGCTGTCATCTTCAAGCAGCGCTTCGGCGCCAGGCTGTTGCTGCGCTTCAAGGTCGCTTTCGCCTTGTTCTCTTTTTCGCATCAAAAATCCGGCAAGACCAGCAATGGCAGCCGCTGCTAAAAACAGAAAATTCGGCATGCCCGGAACAAAACCGATCAATAGCAATACAGCCGAAACCGGAATCCAGGCGCGTGACAGGCTAATCTGCTTGCCAATATGCGCGGCCATATCCTCGGTTGTTGAAACGCGGGTTACGATAATGGCTGTGGCAATGGCCAGCATCAGCGATGGAATTTGCGCGACAAGCCCATCACCGATCGACAATAGAATATAGGATTCTGAGGCGCTGGAAAATGACATATCATGCTGGGCAACGCCGATGATCAGACCGCCAATGATATTGATTGCAAGAATCAAGATACCGGCAATCGCATCACCTTTAACAAATTTCGATGCACCATCCATAGCGCCGTAGAAATCGGCTTCCTTGGAGATATCTTCACGGCGGATCTTGGCCTCGTCATTCGTCAGAACGCCAGCGTTCAAATCGGCGTCAATCGCCATTTGCTTGCCGGGCATCGCATCAAGAGTGAAACGGGCTGTCACTTCCGACACGCGGCCAGCACCTTTGGTGATCACGACCAGATTGATAATCACAAGAATGACAAAGACGAAAATACCAACAGCATAATTGCCAGCAATAACAAAGGCGCCAAATGCCTCGATCACCTTACCTGCGGCCGATGTTCCTTCATGGCCATTACCAAGAATGATCCGCGTCGACGCTACATTCAGGCCAAGCCGCAGAACGGTGGCAATCAATAGCAAGCTTGGAAAGCTGGAGAAATCAAGCGGGCGATAGGTATGCAAAGCCACCATCAGCACCAGAAGCGAGACCAAAATATTGGTCACAAAGAAAGTATCTAGAAGGAAAGCGGGAAGGGGCAGAACCATCATCGCCACCAGCACCAAAATGCCAACCGGCATGACCAGCGTCGACAAAAAGCCAGCCGCATTGCCAAACCCAAATCTTGTTAGCGTCATATTCATGACATTTGCCCTGTCTCAAGCGTAAAACGGCACAATAAATTGACAGCATGTTTTGTGAATATTGTGTGTTTCAACCGGTAACCCTCTGATTAAAAATGCTTTCCTTTGCCCTTATCCAAATGCCATTGAGGCGGCCAGATGCGGGCTATAGCTGGTAAAGGCAAAATTCATGCCAATCATGTGATTTGCCGAAAGCTTGTGATGTGGATGGTGTTTTGCTTGCCTGGCCTGAATTGGTCGGGTTTTGTCCCTTATTGATAGCGGCACGGCAGGGTGCGGCGATCGTGAACTGGTTGGCACAAAAAATGCATAATTGGGCGAGGTACCTAAATTTTTGACGAAACGGAGCTCAAAATGCGCAAGATTTTCAAGACAGCCGTGGTCTGCGGCCTTGGCATCGGGTTTTTGACAGCATGCCAGCATAACGGCACAGCAAGCCTCGACATGGCCGGCACATCCAAAATGGCAGCGGTCGAAGCCTCACAAACCCAGACAATTGTAAATTTAAAAGACGTTCTTGATGCCAGTGCGGAAAATATTCCAACGCTGACAGCTGTTGGCTATGCGGTGACATCATCGCAGCCGGGCCGTGGTGAGGCGCAAAAACGTTTGATGGCGATCCGGTCTGCCCGTATGGCGGCGATGCGCGATCTGGCCGAACAGATCCATGGTTTGCAGGTGGATTCAAGCACAACCGTGATTGATCTTGTCGTGCAGAATGATACGTTTCGCGGTGTTGTGAATGGCACCATCCGCGGCGCGCGCACCGTTCGTATCAACCCAACCGGCACTGATACTTATGAGGTAGTGCTGGAAATTGATCGCGAAACCATCAGCTATCTTCTGACGACGGCGCGTAAGACGGTTTAATGATGTCTAAGCGGGTCATCACATGGTTTTTTGCCACGATCTTTGCCCTGTTAACTGGCACGCATGCGCTTGCTGGTGACGGTTTGCGCATGGTGACGGCAACAGGACGTGCGGTGATCAATGATCAGGCAGCCTTGCATGAAGCAAAAAATATTGCGCTTGAAGATGCGCTATATCTTGCAGCGTTGAAAGGTGGCGCCAAGATTGACGGGTTTTCCTCGGTGCAAGCCGATACGAGCCTTGATGATCATTTCGTGGTGCGCCCTTCAAGTGAAATCCTTGATTATCGCATTATAAATGAGATCAAGGATGACCTTCATTATGAAGTGACTGTCGAAGCCGCCGTTGGCAAGATCGCCGAGCCTGCATGCCATGATCGTGCGGTTGGCCATTTAACAATGTTTGCGCCAACAATGTCGATGACACGGTCGGTTCCGGGTTGGCTATCGACAATGCCGTCAATGATGATGGTTGATCTTTATCGGCAGCTGGAAAATACCGCCAACCTGACATTATATAATGAAGCGGCGACAGTTCTTGATCCGGTAAAGATGAAACGCGATGCACGTTATGATTATAATGCGCTAATGAATGGCAAAGTGTCGATCCGTGATGGTGATTTTGCCTTTGCGACCAATATTGCGTTTGAAAGTTTCAGCGCCGATTTTGGGCTTGGCCAAAGTCAGCATTTGCGTGCCATCATCACAACCAGCCTTTATGCAGGCAGTCAGCTGACGCCGCTTGGCGAGGTTCGTGACGAGATCAAGTTGAAACTTGGCGATCGGTCACCAAGCCTGCTGATCAGCAAATTAAGCACAACTAAACGTGATGTAGTTAAGGCAGCTTTACTGAGCGGGCTTCAAAACCACGCCAAGGCGATTGCTTTGGCCACTTTATGCTTGCCGCTGAAGGCTGTAATCAAATTAGAGAATGATAAGCTGCATGTTGACCTTGGGATGCGACAGGGCATTCAGGTTAACCGTCTGGCGATGGTTTCGGGCGTTGGTAGTAAATGGTCGGTTTTGCGGGTAATCGAGGCTGGTGATGGGCATTCAATTCTTGAGCCGCTTAGTCGCCAACGCAAGCCAGCCGATTTAAACGGCAAGCTTGCGACGTTTCTGGAGATGAATTGATGCGCTATTTGATGTTTGTAATTCCATGCCTCTTCAGCATTGCCATGAATACAGCTATGGCCGAGCCGATTGTCGTGCTGACCTATGGGGCGCGTGACAATGGCGGTGTTGAAGATGCCGCAAGTTCACATCCATTTCGTATGGATCCGGATTATTCGGAAATGCATGAAGTGGCGCAGGATGAAACCCTTGGCCATATTATGAATGACTATTATGGCGGCAGCGGCATGAATATGAAATTTGTGGAAATGGCCATCGTTCAGGTGAACCGTCATGCCTTTGTGCGGGGCAATCCGAATTTTCTCTATGCTAAGAAAACCATTCGCCTGCCATCCTTGAACCAGATCAAGGCCTTGGTAACCGGCGCAAAGCCTGAAAACAGCCCATCACAAGGTGGTAGTGGACGGACAAATGAAATCTATTTCTTTGGTGGGTAAATCTGCGCGCATTTTTGGATTTTATGCAGGCCTGTGCCTTGCCAGCAATCTGGCTATGGCAAGCCAAACCTTATCAGGCGCGATGATCAAAGCCGAAATTCAATCATCCTTGGCCTCACTTGGCATCGCTGCCGACCCTGCGATCAATCAGGATCGGCAATTCCTGCCTTGTGCTGCTGGTTTGACGATTGAACCAATGTTTGGCAGCTATAAGACGGTTCGCGTTTCATGCAGTGATCCAGATGGTTTTTCGATTGCGGTTCGAACGCAGATTCAAACAGATAGCCCTGTTTCCATTTTGGGCGATAACGCCGCAGACGCATTGCAACCATCAAATGAGGTGGCAAAAATTGTCAAGCTTTCGCGCAGCCTGCGTCGCGGCGAAGTCATCACCAATGATGACCTGGTGCTGGTAGCAAGCCCCGATCACCGCCTTGTCGGGTATTTTGAAAAGCTGGATGATGTTATTGGTCGTAAAACAAACCGGTCATTGAGCGTCAATCAAGCCGTACGAAACCGGCATCTTGAAATGGATTGGCTGGTTCAAAAAGACCAGACAGTCACCATCGAAACACAGATCGGTGGCGTCACAGTTGCAGGTTCTGGCCTTGCTTTAGACAATGCCCAAATGGGTGATTTGTTGAAGGTTTTGAACCAATCAAGTAAGGTGATTGTTGAAGGTCGCGTGGTGTCAGAAAAAAAAGTTAAAATAATTACTAAATAAATTCGTACTCATGTCGTTAGTGGTATATCGGAGGTCAACTAAAATGGTTGGTATAGTAAAAAACACTGTTAGTCGTATGGAGCCACGCAAGGTCGCTGTTCCTGATCGGGTATCACAAGAGGCGACCAAAGTTTCGTCTGCCGCAGCTGCAAATGCTAGCGACAGTGTCGAACTGAAGTCTGCCGATGTGCCGTCATCGATCAAACAGATGGCATCATCAGCGCCAATTGATGAGGTGAATGTAAATCGGATTAAAGACGCCATCAAGCGTGGCGAATACCCGATCAACATTGATCGCATTTCAGAAGCATTGATGGACGCATATAGGGAGTTAAAGACTTAGGATCAGACGAGGTGTCTGTGATGGGGTCTTTACTATCGACAATAGAAATCATCGAGCGTGTCGAGCTGATGCTTGAGGCGCTGTTTGTGAACAATTTATCGGCAAAGGAATTTGCGGATGGATGTGCGGCGCTTGAAGTGTTTCTGGCAACGCATGGCGACAGCTTGTCGCAAACTGAAAAGCTAGAAGATGCGGCCCGCGGCCGTGTCGTCGCGGTTATTGCGCGCCTTGATCAATTGCAAAAGCGGGCTGCCGTCAAAGCGGCGATGCCTGGCGAATTGCAAAAATATATTGCCGATAACGACGATTAACCGGCATAATAAAAGCGTTAGGCTATTTACCGGTTTCGTTTAAAGGTTTTATCAAATGGCAGATATGGCCAGTTTTTTCCAAAATCCCTTTATCATTGTGGTTCTGACAGCGTTGGCTGTGGTGCTGTTGCTGGTTGGGTTTGTGGCTGCCAAAATTCTGCTCAATCAACGTCTTGCTGATCGGCGTGTCGCGACAGTTGCTGATAATCTCGCGCAAATCGCTGATACAGTCATCCGGCTTCATCTCAGCCTTGAAACAATTGGCGAGCGGCTTCGTGATATTGAGAAAAAGACCGGTGGTTTGGCCGAAGGCTTTGATCAAAGCCGACAAGAGCTTGCCGATCTGGCGCAAAATTTCAGTGGTGACAAGCAAATGAGTCGGGCCATTGAACTGGCGCGAAACGGTGCGGCGGCAAATGAATTAACGCTGGCAACAGGCATTGGCCAAGATGAGGCCGAAGCCATTGTCAAATTTCACGGGCCTGCCAAAGCCTAGTCGCTTTATTCAGCCCCAATTCCAACAATGCTTACATGGTGAAAATGCTGCGCTCGCACGCTAGGCGGGCAAATCGCGTGCCGCGGCTAATCTTGACGCTGCCATCATTGCGATCCAGCTCTAGATTCATGCGGCTGGCTTCAATTTCGATATGATCATCACTAATGGCTTTGATGGTTGCTGTTTTTTCACTGCCATAGCCAATGATTTTGACTTCACCGCCAATGTTCGTGTCATTCACGATAATTGATTCAAGATCAAAGCTGACGCTTTTACACAAATATTTTTCGTGCCGGAACCGTTCCGCTGGACAAGCGGCAAGGCCAAAGGCAATGGCAAACCAGATTGCGGTTTTGCCAGCACGATAAATCATGTCTTGTCATCCATATTGTCTGATAGGTCGTTATCAGGTGAAAGTGGCTGTTCGGCCTCGGCGGTGGTGGCATCTTCACTGGCGGCCTGATCCGCGGCGACCATCGCCGGTTGTTCGTCACTTGCTGCCTCGGCGGTTTGTTCGCCTGTCACATCTGATGACGCATTTTCGTCGGGTTCAGCACTATCGCGATCATTCGGTTCACTGTCGTCATTTTCATCCTCGACACGATCTTCAGCCTCTGCGGCAGAACCGGCCTCGTCTTGATTGTCAAAATCATCTTCATGAAATTCGATGATATTGCCATTTTCATCAACGCGAACAGCTTTTCCCGACCGGATCAGCTTTTCGGCATCTTCAGGTTTGGCATCAATGATTGCGCCTGATAAGAAGCGCACACCTTGAACTTCGCCTGGTGAGGTCATTTTAAGACGTGCCCAGCCATCTTCAATTTCGGTAACAACCTCATCATCATCATCATTGACGGCATTCATATTTTCGCCGCCAAGATCAAGCGCGCCAACATTGATTTCCGAAATATCGGTCAGTGATGGGTCACGGTTAAAATCCTGAAGATTGGCGATGCGCGTCCGTAGCAGAAAGATGCGCGCGGCCAAAATGCCGATCCGCCGCAATTCATTTTGCTCAGTGGCAAGAGCTGTATTCATAAAATGGTTCATTTCATCCAGCGGCTCGCCAGTGAATTTTTCAATTAGCGCGTTACGCACCTTAATTGTTTCAGGTGCCAGTGAAATTGATGACCCCGGACCGCCACCATTTTGGAGGGAAACTCTGCTCATTTTTTGCTCCATGTCTATTTTGGCATCCTATTTGCAAAATTTACACCAAATCGCAGGTTCATGACCACTAATTTAACAAACAGCCTAGGACGGATTTCGTAGAAAAATGAATAAGATCGGCTCATATTTGAATTTTCATGCACAGGCGCTCGAACTGCGTTCGCGCCGCAATGAAATTCTGGCTTCGAACATTGCCAACGCCGCTACGCCTAACTTTAAGGCGCGAGATCTTGATTTTGATTCAGAAATAAAACGGCATGTTGGTATCGGCCCCTTACAGACAACAAATGAGCAGCATTTTCCAACAACGGTTGCCGCAACTGGCAACAAAATGCTGTTTCGCGAGCCGATTAACCCGTCACTTGATGGCAACACAGTTGAATTGAGTGTCGAGCAGATGGAATTTTCGGAAAACGTGACCCGTTATCAGACGACTTTAACCTTTCTCAATAACCGGATTACCGGATTGATGTCGGCGATTAGGGGCGAATAATGAGTGAAATCAAAAACATTTTTGATATTTCAGGCCGGGCGATGGCGGCGCAGCTGGTTCGATTGAATACGGTTGCCAGTAATCTGGCCAATGCAGGCACGATTGCCAGCACGAAAGAAGAGGCGTTTCGCGCGTTAAAACCAGTATTTCAAACAACCTATGCCGATCAAATGAAACATTCCGGTGTTTCGACGGTTGATGTTGTGACAGTTGCCGAAGCTTCGCGGGCGCCGGAAAAGGCATTTATGCCGCATCATCCAAGTGCCGATGCGGATGGTTTTGTTTTTCGCGCAGCGGTCGATGAGAATGAGGAAATGGTCGAGATGGTTGAGGCAAGTCGCCAATACCAAAACAATGTCGAGGTCATTTCAACAATACGCGCACTGATGATGCGCACAATCAATATGGGTAAGTAGGGTTCAGCCAGGAGACCTAAAAATGAGTACAATCGATAACAATAATTCATTGAATTCCATTTTGGACAAGCTGGGTATCCAGCAACAAACGGCTGAGGCCGGCCCAAAGGATTCTCTTGGACAGGCCGAGTTTTTAAAGCTGATGACAACGCAGCTGCAAAATCAGGATCCATTCAAACCAACTGACAATACCGAGATGATTGCACAGATGGCGCAATTCTCGACGGTAACAGGCATCACCGAAATGAATGAATCGCTGAAAGGCTTAAATAGTCTTTATTCTGGCCAGCTGTCAGAATTCCGCATCGCAACCGCGGCAAATATGCTTGGCCATTCGGTTCTGGTTCCCGGCGGCAATGCCTATGCATCACCTGAAGGTGGCATTTCGGGTGCGATCGATATTCCAACAGCATCAAACAGTACAAATATTGTCTACCGGTCTGAAGCTGGCGAAATTCTTCACACTGAAGATCTTGGCCCACAGCCAGCTGGACTCGTTGGTTTCGCATGGGATGAGATCCCTGAGAATGTTTTGAATGAAAATACCTTTTTCCGGGTTGAAGCCTATGCCGATACAGGCGAGGGGCTACAAGCCGTTGGTGCTTCGGTCTTTGGTGAGGTGTTGGCAGCCTCGACAGGGGGAAGCAACCAAGACGTTGTCTATGATGTCCGCGGCTTTGGCGGCGTTAAGGCAAGCGATGTTGTGAGCTTTAAGAACTAAATCTGTTTTATGCAAAAGGGCCTCACTAAAGGGGCCGCCTAACGGGAGTTAAGTCGAATGTCATTTTATACCGCTCTGACAGGGTTGAACGGGTCACAGGCCGATATTTCAGCAACCTCAAATAATATCGCGAACGTCGGAACAACCGGCTTTAAACGAAGCCGCGCAGAATTCGGTGATATTTTTGCAACCTCACCATTGCAGAATGCGTCATCGTCGATTGGTTCGGGTACAATCCTGAAAGGCATTAAGCAGCAGTTTACGCAAGGTAACATTTCGTCATCTTTGAACGCGCTTGATTTGGCGATTTCGGGACAGGGCTTTTTTACCCTGAAACCGTCCTTGACCTCGGCGCAGAAGGTTTACACCCGAAATGGTTCGCTAAACGTGAATAACGATCGTTATGTTGTCGATTCTGCTGGTCAGTATTTGCTTGTCTATCCGGTGAACGATGATGGCTCGGTAACAGCCAAAGACCTTGATAGCGCTTTGCCGTTGCAATTGCCTGTTACGTCGGGTGATCCGCAGGCGACAAGTAACATTGAATTGGGTGTGAACGTTCCAGCGGCGGCTGATGTGGTGCCGGATCGGCCTGAATTTGCGGATGGCTACACATTTGATCCATCCAATCCAAATACCTTTACCAATTCAACGTCAATCACGATCTTTGATGATTTGGGTAACCCGACCATTGCAACGATGTATTTCATCAAGACGCAATCAGCGTCGGCAGCAGACCCAACAAACAAATATGATACGCGTCTGGTGATTAATGACACGGTCATTGATCCTGATCTTGTGCCGTCAGTTGATGACGCCGGAAACCAGATCTTTATTGACCGGTTTGGCGCGCAAACAACACAAGTACCAGATGATAACTATTTTATCGAAGGCAAGGGTTCAGCCCTTTACAAGCTTGATGATTTGCAACAGCAAATTCCGTCACAGCCAGCAAAATTAACCGGCGAACAAACCGAATTTGATTTCGGTGAGGAAGGTGACAAGCTTGTTGAGATTGTTACCGATCCGGTTTTGTTTAACGCAACGCGTGAAAGTGGCGATGCTGATAGCCGCGTTTATTGGGGCAAAAACTTCCTAACCGTGAATGTCGATAATGGTGACCAGCCAGTCAATATTGACCTTCGTCCGGGAAAATATAACGCAACGCAACTGGCCGCCGAAGTCGAGCGGTCGATCAACGCCGCCTATGGTGATGACAGCAAAATTCAGGTTGTTCAGAACGTTGATGACACGTTGAATATCAACCTTTTCAAATTGAACGCTGACGGGTCGTCAACCGGCCTGACAAGCTCGATCAATGTTGATCTTCTTGGTGCCAGTTATGTCGCTGATGTCGAGGGTATTTCGCTAACCGGTGCTTCGCCTGACTTTACCACTGAGCAATTCCTTGCCCATGCTCAGGCGAAAATCAATGAAGCGTTGAATGATTATGCGGTTACGCGTTCATCTGACTCGGTCGATGGTGCCAGCGCCCTTGGTGTTACAAAACAGCTATTTGCGCGGGCCGCAGGTTCGAAAATGGATGCGATCTTGACCGAAAGTCAGATTGTAAACCTGAAGCATTTGGTCAGTTCAGCTGATACGCCAACCACCGCGACGGTAGCGGCCTCCGATAAATTCATGGTCTATTCCTATCAAGGAAAAAAGCCAAATCTCAGCGTTTATGATAACAAAACCCAAGTGAATACAACCGGCAACACGATTGTGTTCAACTCGACCGAAAACACGCTGACGATTAATTTTGCGGCTGGTGGTACAAGCAATATTTCGATCAACGAAAAAATTCGTATCGCAGGTGATTTTACCAATTCGAGTGCCCTTGCTGGCGCATCAATCAATGGACGTGAATTTACGGTTAGCAATGTGGATTCGGCCACCAACTCGATTACCATCAACACGACTGGCCTTGCCTTTCCCGATGATGGATTTACCCTGACTGAAAATAATATTTTTGTCATGAGTGATGAGTCAGAAAAAGTCGAAGCCTTTTTTGAGGGTGCCGATAATGTGTATGAAGGCGCACAGGTCAATTTCAGCAGCCAAAAAATCATCATTCGCGAACGGGGTGATGCGACGAAACATTCTTATACGAACAAGGCGATTGCCAATCTTGAGCCATTGACGTCGAATTATACGATTGCGACCGACCCAACGGCGGCCGTTACTGCATCAACGGATGCGGCTTCATTTCCGGTCAGCAAAACCCTTTCGGGTGTTGCTTCGACCACGACTGCGGGTGGCACCGGCGCAACCTTTAAGGTGACAACCGACGCCAATGGTAAAATCGATACCGTGCTTATTGATACAACCGGCTTTGGCTATACAAAAGGCGATACGGTAACGATTACCGCCGCCCAGCTAGCCACTGCTGACGGTGTGAATTTGGCAGGCACTACTGCGGGAACCTATAAAGATATTGTTGTCACTGTTGATGACGCAAATATCCTGCAAGTGTGCCATGGCCAGTTTGACATTAATCAGAATGTTGCCGGTGTTTCAAAAGACTCGCTTGATGTGCTTGGTTTGAAAACCGCAGGCATGGCGCAAGATCTGAAAGTAACAACCGATTGGGTTGATGAGCGCGCGCCAGCGATCAAGGTCAATTATGATGAGGTCACCCAGCGGCTTCAATTTACCGTTGACCGGACGGTGCTTGGAACAGGAACTGAGAGTAATTTTAACTCTTTCTCGGTCTTTGGTGCGACAACCGCCGAAGAAAGCAATAACCTTGGTATTCCAACGCAAGATGATGCAAGCGTATCACTTATTCGCGGTGGTGAAATCCTAAGCACCGAACCCTTTGTCGCCGATGGTGAAGAAATTCAGCTGAACGATAAACGCTATGGCGCGTCAGTAACCTATAACAGTGACACGCAAACCTTTACCTTTGCCAGTGGATCTACCGGTGAGTTCATTGATACCAATGGCGCATTGGGCGTAAATGAGCAGCAAAAAGCGTCGGGGATTTTGATTGGCCGCTACAGCCTGTCACAAGTTGATGGGTCAATCATTGATGCGAATGCGCATTTTAGTGGTGATAACCATCTTATGGCCGTTGGAACGTCAAAGAATGATGCGATTGCCGAGGCCGGTCGTGGTCTAGCGTCGACACCTGCGGTTTCAATCGGTGATGCGGCAAACGAAGATTTGACTAGCGTTTTCCGGCTTAACAATACCGGTGGCGAAAATATCTTTAACGTCTCGGTAAATGGTATTAGTGGTGTGATCGAACTGCCATCTGGCTTTTATGTTGGATCAACACTTGCTGAAGCTCTGCAATCGCGGATCAACCAGATTCAAGACCCTCAAACCGGGGATACTGTTGGTGGTGTAACGGTGCGCTATGACGGAACTACCAATAATTTCACCTTTACAACAGGAACGACCGGCGACCAATCAACGATTAAGGTGAAAGGCGCAGCCCGCCTTGGCCTTGATGATGTGGCTCTTGGTGTGGGAACCGTCCCGAAGATTTACAATCTTGTTCAGGCAACAAATGCACAAGGCGTGGCGCTTTATGTGAATGCCGCGGGTGAAGTTGTCCAGACACCGCCGGAAAATCTGGTTGAAGGCTATTACCCGCTTTACATTGATGAAGGTGAATTGACCTTCGATAACGCTGGTAAAATTGTTAGCCCGAAAAATAATGTCCATTACGAAAAGCAGGAAGAAGGCTTCTCGATTGCGCTGGATATTGACTTTGGGCAATCAACCCAGTTTGCCCAGCCCTTTTCGGTGCTGAATGTTGAACAGGATGGTTTTACATCTGGTCGTCTCGATGGTTTGGAAATTGATGCATCGGGAACGATCCGTGCCAACTATACCAATGGACAGAATAACCCGCTTGGTAAGATTGTTCTGGCGAACTTTAACAACCAGAACGGTCTCAAGCAGATTGGTAACGCGACCTATGTTGAAACCGCCGTTTCTGGTGAAGCGCAGGTCGGTGAGGCGGGTTCAGAAGGTTATGGTAACATCCTGTCAGGTTCGCTTGAGCGTTCAAATGTGGATATTACGGAAGAGCTGGTGAATTTGATTACGGCCCAGCGAAACTTTCAGGCGTCAGCAAAAGCAATTGAAACAACAACAACGCTAACCACAACCATCATTAACATCCGTTAATGGTTCGGTTTGGGGTAAGGAAATAAGCCTATGGATAAGATGATCCACACTGCCTTGCATACGATGCATGCAACGTTGATCCAGCAAAATGTTGGTGCGCAAAATATGGCAAACTCCAATGTACCGGGATTTCGCAGCGATCAGATCGGGGGCAGTTTTGGATCACTTTATCTAAGCGCTGAAAACCAGCTTCAAAGCCGCGCCTTTGTGCGCGAGAGCGAGGCTGGATTATTTTCCGATGAGCAAGGCCAGATCAAATTCACTGGCGAACAAACCGACCTTGCCATCAAGGGTAAGGGCTATTTCATGGTCGAAAATGGGGCTGGCAAAATGTCCTTTAGCCGGCGTGGTGATTTTGTTCGTGGGATGGATGGCTATTTGTTAAATGGCGTTGGTCAAAAAATGCTTGATACCAGTCTTATTCCGATCGAAGTGCCACCATTCAAGAAAATTTTTGTATCTGAGGCGGGCCAAGTCTATATCCAGCCGGTAGGTGCCGAACCGAATACACGCGTTCTGGTCAATCAGATTGCGTTAAATTCGGGTAATGAAGAAAATATCATCAAAGATATTGATGGCGAATTGCGTCCAAAAGGCGGCTTTGACCGGACGACATTTAACCCTGATCAAAATGCACGATTGCAGCAGGGCTATATCGAAGAAAGTAATGTGAATGTTTTTGAAGAGTTGGTTCAAAACACCGATTTGATGAAACGCTTTCAGCTGAATACAAAATTGATTTCGATTGCCAAAGATCTTGACGAAAGCAGCGCCTCGTTACTACGCATGCCAAATGGCTAGATAGTGGGGTTGGCATAAAACTTGCTCTTTAAAGGAAATATGATTTCTCATGGAGCTTCAAGACAATGTCAACTTTTGCGATGCATGTGGCCAAAACCGGCCTGAATTCCCAACAAGTGAAAATGCAGGTGATCGCGAACAACCTTGCCAACGTGAATACCACGGGCTTTAAGAGTGATCGCGCAAATTTTGAATCGCTTCTTTATCAAATTCTTCGTGGTGCAGGTGAGAACACATCTGAAAATACCAGCCTGACCTCCGGTCTTTCGGTTGGTACCGGCACAAGATTGCTGAACACCAACAAGCTGTTCACGCAAGGCAGCCTGATCGACACTGGCAATTCGCTTGACATGTCGGTTGAAGGTGATGGCTTTTTCCAAGTTCTGATGCCCGATGGCCGGATTGGCTATACGCGGTCTGGTGCTTTTTCGCGAAATGCCGAAGGTGTTGTCACAACAGCGAGTGGTTACCCGCTTCAGCCCGAAATCCAAATTCCAGCCGATGCAACCTCAATCAATGTATCATCTGATGGCATCGTGACCGTGCAAATGCCCGGCGGCGTTGAAGCCGAAGAGGTGGGTCAGATCACCTTGGCCGATTTCCCAAACAAGCAAGGCCTTCAGCCAAATGGCGAAAGCATGTTGATTGAGACACCGGCCAGTGGTGCGCCAATCATTGCCAACCCGTTTCAAGAAGGGATGGGGCGTCTGGTTCAGGGCGCCTTGGAAAGCTCTAATGTCAATGTTGTTCAGCAGCTTGTCGATATGATCGAAACACAGCGAGCCTATGAGGTGAGCTCAAAGACAATCACTTCGGTTGATGAAATGATGCGTTACATTGCACAGAACCTCTAATCAGTCACTTACCTGTCCGGAGGTTTTAAGATTATGAAAATTGTCGGTTTCAAACTTGTATCTCTTGCCATTCTAGGCGGGATGATTGGCGGCTGTTCGACCTATACTGAACAGGTTGTAAGCCAGTCATTTCAGCCAGCCGAAGCGCCGGTGATATTGGCCAGATCCACCACTACGAACGGGGCAATCTTTCAGCCAGGGCGAAGCGGCCTGTTTGCAACCGATCAGCGTGCGCGCCGTATTGGCGATATTCTGACAGTCAGCTTTAACGAAACCTATGCTGCAACCAAAGCACAGACAGCGTCATCAAGCAAAACCGATGCCTTTGGCGTGACCTTGCCAACAGCCTTGCCAAATATACTCACTGGCGGTTTTGATAAGGATCCGGCCGGATTGAATGCAGGCACAACGCGCAGCTTTGCCGGTTCTGGCAATGCAGTGCAGTCAAACAGCTTTAGCGGTTTATTGTCGGTCACGGTCGTTCGGGTATTTGACAATGGCAATATGGAAGTTCAGGGGCAAAAAGAACTGACCCTGAATAATGGTAACGAATATGTGCGGGTGCGCGGCGTTGTGCGCCCCGAAGATATTTCAGCCGCCAATATCGTTTCGTCAGACAGGCTTGCTGATGCACAAATCCGCTACACAGGTTCAGGCCATCTTGCCGATGCATCTCAGCCCGGTTGGCTTAGCCAGCTGATGCGGACAATTTCCCCATTCTAACCATGCCAAAGGCTTTGCGATCATTCATGTTTAAGATCATAAAAATTGGCATTATTGCCCTTGTTGCCAGCTTTGCTGGATTGCTTCCGGTGCAGGCTGACCGCCTCAAAGATTTAACATCGATCGCCGGTGTTCGCTCGAACCAGCTTGTTGGTTATGGCCTTGTGGTCGGTCTTGCCGGCACGGGTGATGGCAATGCGGCTTTGACGCAGCAATCACTGCAATCAATGATCAGCCAGTTTGGCGTTGTGACAAGCGCGGCCAATATGAATGGTAAAAACGCAGCCGCGGTTATCATTACCGCCGAATTGCCGCCCTTTACCAAGCCCGGGCAAAAGCTCGACATCGTTGTGTCAACGGTTGGTCAGGCAAAATCGCTTCGCGGTGGCACCTTGCTGATGACTCCTTTGTTAGGCGCCGATGGCGAAACCTATGCGGTGGCGCAGGGCAATTTGATGGTTGGTGGTCTTGGTGTTGCTGGTGGTGATGGCTCATCTTTGACCGTTAATGTTCCGACTGTCGGCCGGATCCCGGGCGGTGCAAGCGTTGAAAAAATGATTGAAACGCCGTTTCTGGACAATGCCAATATTTTGCTAAATCTGCATCAGGGTGATTTCAGCACAACCAACCGCGTTGCCGAGGCGATCAATGACGTTTTTGGGGGCGGTGTTGCCGTGCCGCTTGATTCAACAACGGTTAAGGTGCGTGCGCCAATTGATCCGGCGCAAAAAGTATCTTTTGTCAGCCTTCTTGAAAATATCGAAGTCGAGCCCGACCGGCCGCGTGCCAAGGTCGTGGTCAATGCGCGGACTGGCACCATTGTTATCGGTGGCGACGTTCGGGTGTCGGCGGCGGCGGTAACGCATGGATCGCTGACGGTTCGGGTCAAAGAAGATGTGAATGTAACGCAAACCCAAGCGATGGCATTGGCCAATGGTGTTGCCGCAACCGCGCCTGGTGCCGCTGTGGAAACGCCCGATACGACGATAACAGCCGAAGAAGAAATTGCGCGTGCCTTTGTTTTTGATCCGGGTGTTGAACTATCGTCAATTGTCGATGCGTTGAATGCCGTTGGTGGCACGCCATCTGATCTTGTGGCCATTCTTGAAGCATTGCGTGAAGCCGGTTCGCTTCGTGCCGAGCTGATTGTGATCTAGGGAGCATCTGATGGATAATATGATTCCAGCAATTGCCAAGCCGTTAAGCCCTGAACTGGCGCAGCGTCAAAGCGCGCCCGAAGATCTGCATGCTGCGGCCGAGCAATTTGAAGCTATCTTTATCCAGACGCTTTTAAAGCAAGCCCGCCAGTCAAAGCTGGCTGATGATATTTTGGGCAGCAGCGCAGGCGATAATTACACTGAGATGCTGGAACAAGAACGTGCCAAATCTATGGCGCAAAACATGAACCTTGGCATTGCCGAGGCGCTGGTCAAACAATTTGGCCGTGGCGCCGGCAAACCATCGGGTAACTAGATGATGGTGATCCGATGACCAGTTTATTTGATGTTGGCAAAAGCGCGATTCAGGCCTACCGGCAATCTTTGGCGGTAACCGGCCAAAATATCGCCAATATGAATACTGAAGGCTATATGCGCCGCGAGGCCGACCTTCAGGAAGTCACAGCCAGTCAAGGCGGCATTACCAGCCTTGCCAATCAGGCAGGTCTTGGTGTTCGTGTTGCTGATATACGTCGCTCATTTGATGCGTTTCTGCTTGATCGTGCGCGCTCGACAACAAGCGGGTTTGAGCGCATGGATAATTATCTGAACCAGATCAAGCAGCTGGAAAATATGCTGCTTCCATCAGATGCTGATCTGGGAAGCCAGATTGGCCGGTTTTTCAATGCGCTTGGCGAGGTGGCATCATCACCTGGTGATTTGGCCCCCCGCGTCGTTGCCATTGAAGAAGGTGATGCGCTTGCGTCACGGTTCAACGCTTTATCTGGACAATTATCGCAGCAGCAAGCAGGTACATTATCGATGCTTGATGATGCGGTGACTGGTGTCAGCTTGCTGGCAAAAGAACTGGCATCGGTCAATTCAAGAATTCTATCATCAGGTCAAAGTGGCCAAACACCAAATTCACTTCTTGATTTGCGCGACCGAATCATTGGCGATATCGCGAAACTCACCGATGTTAGCGTCAGATATAATGACCGTGGGTATGCCGATGTTACGCTTGGGTCATCGGGTGTTGGCCCGTCGCTTGTCTCAATGTCAACACCAACATCGGTTGGTTATGTCTTGCGTGAAGACACAATCCAGATTGTGCTGAATCCGGGTCTTAGCAACACGCCGACAAGTCAGGTTGCATCTGGCATGATCGCCGGTCTTGTTGACGCATTTGCGATGACGAAAGACATTGCCAAAGACGTCAATCATCTTGCCGGCTTGGTTAGCACCAATGTGAACAAACAGCATAAATTAGGCGTTAATCTTGACGGCAATGCCGGTGCTGACATGTTCAGCACAAGCGGTCTTGAAGTTGCACTAAATGCCAGCAACAGCTCGAGTTTGGTCATTGAGCTGAATGTAAAAGATGTCCTTTCATTGCCGCAAAAACCAATGGCGGCAGTCTTCAATGCGGCTGCCAATCAATGGACGGTAACGGGCGCTGATCTGGAATTGCCGTTAAAGGGTTCAACCCAGATTAGCGGCCCGGGCTTTGACATGACCGTTGTTGGCAAGCCAAAAGATGGCGACAGTTTTTCAATAAATCCGCAAGAAAATGCCGCGGCCGGTTTACGGTTCCTGCTGAAGCGTCCGCAAGAAATTGCTGCCGCATCAGCAACCTTTGTATCAGCTGACAATAAAAACACAGGCGAAGCCAGCCTGATTATCAAAGCTGGGCAACCGGCTGAAACCGCTGTTGAAAAGCCAATTGCAACCATTCTGGCCAACTCACAATCACCGGTCGAGGCGACAAATTTCCTTCGTGATGGGCTTGTTGCCACTGTACCTGCGGGAACACCAAATATTGAATTATCATCATTTGCCAAACAGGCGGCAGCAAGCTTTCAAATCTCTTCGGTTGATATCGGGAATCTGACCCAGCTTCGTTTTGAACTTGATGGCAGCGACAATGACGGCCCGCATAGTTTCAACATTATGCATGCATCTGCCTACCCAAATGCGGTATCTGGCCAAAAATGGACTGAAATGTCCGAAATTTCGGCATTGCTGAATAATGGTGTCTTGCGGTCTAGCGGCGGCTTGTCATTGGCCGATCTTGGGCTTCACGCCAGCGGCGGGGCAGGTAGTTTTGTCATTGCATCGGCAAAAGGTGATTTCCAAAAGACCGGAAATGACGTTGCGCATCTTGTAACCAGCTCTGGCACCATTAGCGCCAGCCTGTCTGATGCTGTTGATGCCTCCAATATTCAGGTGTTCACGCGCGAAGGCCGGCATCTTGCGGGAAGTGCATTAACAACAACGCAGATCGACGCTTTGGTCAAAACCACAAATGGATTTTCATCAGCGGCGGTTTATCGGGGTGACTATTTAAACAAAACCGAAAATGGATATCGCGGCGCCAATATTGATATCTTAGACGAGGGTGGGCATTTCGCCATCGCCACCGGCAGCAATGGCATGGCCGCAGCTGCGCTTGGTGGAACCGGAATTGTGCCATCAAACGCATTAATAGATCGTGATTTGACGATCAGTATGGCCAATGGGGAATCCCGCAAAACAAAGATTACGGCAGGTGCATGGGCAAGTGATGTTGCCAAAAAGATCAATAGTGACCTCGTCGATATCGGCGTTAGCGCGACCGGGCAATTGAGGGTTGAGCTATCAGCCTTTCAGACAAGTGGTGAGGTTCAGTTTGATATTGTCAGCCTGAATGAAAAGCCGATAACAATCGCCGCCTCAGTAACGCCGACAACGCTCGACACATTGGCAGCGGCAATCAATCGTGAAAGTGACAATACAGGCGTTAGCGCCGTTGTTTCGACAAATGGAAAGCGGCTGATCCTTGAAAGCAAGGACGGTGCGGATATTACGTTGAACAATGTGATTGCGGGCGCGCCATTATTTTCCAGCACTGTATTAAAGGCTGATGGTTCGGCGGCAACAACCGCGCTTGTCGTTGGCAGCACGGTTGGCGGCAATCGGATCGATGCGGCGCGCTATTCAGGTATTGTCACAATATCATCAAGTGATGATTTCACCTTTGACGCTGGCGCTGGCCTGATGAATGCGGCCAAAGATAATTTGCAAAACGCTTTGGTTACGATTACCGGCAATGCCAGTGATGACAGTAAAAAAATTGCTTTTGCGGTGAATGGCGATATTGATGGGGCTGATGCAGATCTGGATGGATTAAAGGCCGTTGCCGCAAGTGCGGCCTATAGCCTGTCATTACCAACAAGTGATGCGACCATTAGCTTTTCAGCAAATATCAAAGGGTCAGCCGTGACGCCTTTGACCGTGGCAAGCCTGAATAAAGCAATGGTTGCTGCCGTTCGCGCCGAAGCGCCAATTGCATCATTTTCGGGTGGTGTCAAACCGGCCAGCCTGCCAGCCGATGGCGCAACTGTTGCCGTGCAATATGGTGGTGATCTGTATCATCTGACGATGAATAATGGCGAAGTGGTGGTTTCAGGCGGTGAGGCCGGTCGGGTCACCGCCTATTTTGACGCTGCTGGCTATTTGCAAATATTTGGTGGTGGCACGCTTGCCGGTGACAGCTTTGTCGTCGCAGGCGATGATATCGTCAGTGATAACAGCAATATGGCGTTAAAATTTGGCATTGCCGCTGGCAATAGTCGCCTGACAGGCCAAGAAATTACCTTATCGGGCAGTCTACCAAGTTTGAACCTCGATTTTAATGGCAGTTCGGTTGCGGTTACGATCGCCGCTGATGGTTCGGTGACGCAAACACCAGTTGCCGCTGGTTTGTCCTTGTCATTTCAGACAACAACTGCTGGTAAAGGCAAGCTTGTTGCCGAATTTGCAAGCGCGACCAATATTTTGACACTTGCCAAGCCAGGCAATGCGCTTGGCTTCAAAAGTGCTGATTTGCGCGTGAAAATTCTTGATAATGCCATTCAGGTTAATTCGATTTCAGGTGATGTTGTCACGGTTGACGCAACCGCAACAAGCCTAGCCAAGCAGACGATTAAAATCAGCAATATGGCATATGAAGATCTGATCATTTTGGTCAGTGGCAATGGCGCGCGGTCTGTTGGTGCCGTTTATGATGAGCCGGTTAAATCAACGGCAAGCGAAGCAATGACAATCCGTGTAACGGATTCCACTAGCAGCCAGATTGAAATTTTGGATAGCGTAACCGGTCAATCAATTGCAACGCGCCAGCTTGATCCGAATGGTTTTGCCAATTTTGCCAATTACGGATTTGAATTGCGCGGCGATGCTGGGCTGAATGACCAATTTACCATGGCGGCAAATATAAATGCAGCCGGTGACAATCAGAATATCAATAGCATCTTGGCATTACAGACATCAGATTCGAATGGTGCGGGGTCAGGCGGCTTTCAGAAAATATTCAATACTATTGTCGCTGGCGTTGGTGCGTCGGTGCAATCTGGCGATATCTCGCTTCAGGCTGCCGAGGCTAATCGTGACGCCGCGGCTGAAGCCGAAACCCAGTTTTCGGGTGTCAATCTTGATACCGAAGCTGCGGCATTAATGGAATTTCAACAAGCCTATCAAGCTTCAGCGCGCATTTTGTCAACAGCGCGCGAGCTGTTTCAGGCACTGATGGATGTAGTCTAGGAGACGAGCCATGCAAATTAGTTCAAAATTATTTAACGAGCAGCAAGTCCGACAATTTGGCAAGCTGAACGAGAATATCCAAGATTTGCAAGAACGTGTTGCCAGCGGCAATAATATTATCCGCGCGTCGGATGATCCGGTTGCTGCGGTACGCCTGTCGGCAGCGCGTGAGCAAAAGCAAATTCTCGAACGGTTTCAGAACAATGCACAATCCGCCCAAGGCCGCCTCGAACTTGGCGATCAGACATTGCAGCAAAGCATCAATGTTTTAACGCGGATTACCGAGCTGACAACTCAGGCCGGAAACGGCATCTATGACGGCTTTAGCATCGATGCGATTCTGACCGAGATGGATCAATTGTCAGAAACGGTTCTGGATTTGGCCAATACAAGAGATGCGCAGGGGCAAAGCCTGTTTTCAGGCTTTAACACCGCCAATGTTGCTTTTGTCAAAGAACCAAATGGGTCAATTAGCTATAATGGTGATCGCGGCGTTCATGCCTTGCAGATTTCCGAAAATATGAATGTTGCGACCAGCGTTGATGGCGGCACGGCCTTTATGCGGGTGCCAACAGGTAATGGGCCTAAGGGCATTTTTGATGTCATTAATGAGGCTAAGAATGCTGTTCGTTCAACCGGAGCCTTGTCCGATGCTGGCAATGCACAATCCAATGCACGGCTGAATTTTGTGCTTCCTGAAAAGCCGCAAAGCTGGTCATTCACGCTTGCTGGCGCAAAAGGAACCGTTGATGTCCAAACAACGGTTGAGTCAGGAAATCTGCAAAAAATTGTCAATGACATCAATGTTCATACGCCAGCGACAGGAATTACCGCCAGTGTCGAGGCTGATGGCAAAACGATCAAGCTTAGTGACTCTGAAAGCGGTAATATTTCAATTCGGGGCATTCAGATCAAAGGGCAGGACGGCGCTGAAAGCGAAGTTTTGTCAAAGCTGGAATTTACCCCCATTGATGAATCGGGCAAGGCGGTTGGCAGCACGCGATCTTTGGCCGACGTTGATCAGCTTCTTGGTACAAATCTGGAAAATATGCGGGCGGCGATGGATCATTTGAGCCTGCAGCAAACCCGCCTTGGAGCCTATGGCACAAAAGCAACGGTCCAGCTTGAGGCGCTGACAACCCGAACCATGGTTGTTACCAAAGATATTTCCAAGATTAATGACGCTGATCTTGCGCAACTTGTGACGACATTACAGGCGCAATTGACAAATCGTGACGCTGCCCAGCAGGCATTTGCCAAAATTGGCCAGCAAAGCCTGTTTGATTTTATCCGTTAAATTGCGGCATTGGGGCCACCGCCCATTCGGTTCACTATATCTGGCATAGGGCCGCAGCTATTCGACAAGGCTGCGGCCTTTTGTTATGCAGAATTGATCGTGACAGGTTTTTGACAGCCACATTATCGATTAATTCACCACAAAAACACCGGTTCTCTGCCGTTTTCCTACATATACATCGCTTTGGCATGGGGATTGCAAGTTTTCCTCGTGTCAAAACTATGTGGAAAAGAAGATGCAAAGTTTATTTTTTAATGAAGGTGGGGCCAGCCCCCCGGACAAAAGATCCGGGCAAGATCAATCTAACCAGATTGGGATTGGTACTTTTATTGAAAAAAATAGCATTTCCGGAAAAGCCTTTCAGGTTTGGCACGGTGTTTGCACGGTTTCTATTAGTCAAAAATTTGTGGATTGGCGAATGATATGAGTAAGATCAATACAAACATGGCTTCGGTGACGACCCTATATCACCTTACGAATAAGGAAGGGTCTATGAACAAAGCGCTCGAGCGGATCTCATCGGGTCTGCGGTTGAACCATGCGGTCGATGATGCGGCCGGGGCTTCTATTGTGAATAGAATGACCTCGCAAATCAAAGGGATTGAAGCAGCCATTCGAAATGCTGCTGATGCAATATCTTTGACGCAGACGGCCGAAGGGTCACTCGAGGAAGTGTCTCAGATCTTGCACCGGATGCGTGAACTATCGGTTCAAGCGGCAAACGGGGTCTATACAGGACAGGATCGTCAGGCGATTAACAATGAAATTACGGCGATGCAGAATGAGCTCGGCCGTATTGCTGAGAGCAGCCGTTTCAATGGCGTGAAAATGCTCAACGGCGAATTTCAGGATACGACCTTCCAAATTGGTTTTACAGCCAACGACACCGCAACACTCTCCATTGAAGATGTCCGTCCACAAGGGCTTGGTGAGTATGTGATGACCACTTCAAATTCAGATGTCGCTGATGTTGTTATCGGCGCCTCGGCTGCCACACGTACTTTTTCTGTAGCCGGTAATGCTGCGAGCGGTACAACGACGTCAACCAGCTCGGGATTCACTCTGGCAACTAACGGTGCGCAGGGCGACAAATATACAATAAACGCCGGGCCTGACGTGATTGTAACCGACCCAGCAATCGACGGCACAACCTTTGACTCTTCAACCAAGCTGGCAGCTGCATTTAATGCAAAAAGACCAACTGGGGCTGGGTATGGGATAACTGCTGCTGGTGTAACCGCAAAAGTAGCAACACTGGCAGATGCATCTCCAGCGGCTTTTGAAACAGCTATGAACGCAAGTGCTGTAACTGGTGACAAATACGTGATTAACATCGGTGGAACCGATGTGTCCTATACTTTGTTGAGTGGTGATGTGACAGCATTGCAAGCAGCCGCTGATACGGCAGCACGTGTGACTTACCTCGCAGGTAAGCTTGACACAGCCGCCGATACTGCTGGAGCTGGTTCTACAGATATTGGATTTGGCATCACTGCCTCGGGAACAAGCTTTCTGGTAACAGCTAACGCAGCGGGTGATCAAACCAATGCTACCGTTATTGGGCCCTTAAGGTTGGATCCAAATGGGGCCGCCGCCGAAGCTGATCTTGGCGCTGCAGCATCATCAGTGGCTGGCACATCTAATCTGGTAGTTACATTTACTGGAACAGGTTCTGGTGGAGCAGTTACAGTGGACAAGACTGTTTCTGATAACACTGGCTTTACAGCGGGCACATTTACGGCAGTTGGCGGTGTTGCAACGGCAACCACCAGTAACTCAACGGCTCCTGAAGGCGAGATTTCAATCACTCTTGATAAAATGAGTGGGGACAAAGACACTGCTAACAGCATCAACAAAATTGTGTTGGATAATGCAGGTGGTAAATTTACGTTGTCTGGAACGGATGCTTCAAAATTTTCGATTGACGCTGCCACAGGCAAAGTTACTGGTACTTTGGATTATGAGACTGTTGGAGACAGAACAAATAACTTTGAAGTCAATTACTTTAAAGATGGGGTTAAGCTTGTCACCGAGACAGTCGTATTAACGGTCACTAACAGAATTGCCGATGATAATAACACGCAAGTATCGGCTTTCGCGCAGCCCAAGCTGGGGACAAGCCTTGCGAATGTTGCAAGCGGGATTATCGAAGCTGAAGATTTCACTATCTATGGCAATGTTGGCACCAAGGTCATTGACGTTAATGGGTCAAGCAGCGCGCGAGATATTGTTGCTTCGGTCAATGGCGTTCAAGGTGAAACAGGTGTTTATGCCGAAGCACAAACTCGGGTGAATATGTCATTCCCCGAACAGGCGGTGGCAACATCTGACTCGGTTACCTTTAAGCTATATGGCAAAAATACATTGCCGCAGGTAATTTCGGGAACTGTCGATTTTGGTATTACAAATGGCAGAGACGCTAACGTTCGGGCACTGGCGGATGCTGTCAATGGTGCTTCGGGTGCAACTGGCATCACAGCTAAAGTATCAGCTGACGGTTCGACTTTAAACCTGATTTCAAATGAAGGCTATGACATCGTCTTGGAAGGCTACGAGCTAACATCCGGATCAATTTCTGCAAATGTCTATCCTGCCGATGAATCGTTTGTCAATATTGGTACGGCGTCAGTTCTAACCGAAGGCGCGGCAAATAACAACTCGATGCGAGTTGGTGGTGTCCTAACTTTCCACTCACCTTACGTGTTTTCGATCGCGACAGCTGCGGATGGGTCAAAGGGTGGCGCTTTATTCCAGCAAACTCCAGGAGCGGCAACATTGTCGGCTGTTTCTGACCTGAATGTCCTCACCGTTGAGAATGCCAAAAAGATGTTGACAGCGGTCGATGGTGCACTTGTCAGGATTGACCTTGAGCGGTCTGATATCGGTGCAACCATGTCACGGATGGAACATACGATTTCCAACCTGTCGAATATTGCGCTGAATACAAAAGGTGCGCGGTCAAGAATTCAGGATGCAGATATTGCAGCCGAAACTGTTGAGCTTAACCGGGCGCAGGTATTGTCGCAGGCAGCCCAAGCCATGCTTGCTCAGGCAAATAGAACATCGCAATCTATCCTCTCACTATTGCAGGGGTAGGTAGGAGATAGAACAAACAATCGGCAAAGGTTGTGGCATCTCCCTAAACTAAATGCAGTCCTTCGGGGCTGCATTTTTTATGAAAAATCATTAATTTAGTAGCTTAAGAACTAAGTTTTGATTCATATTGGCATTTGCCAACATTGCGGTCGAGGCATCCTTGAGAATGGTGTATTTGCTGAGTTTTGCTGTTTCAACTGCGAAGTCCGAATCAATGATTCTGCCTTTAGAAATTTCTGTAATTGCTGCGGCGCGTGTAAGACTTTCAACATTGTGCATTATGCGATTCTGCACACCGCCAAGCTTGGCTTGAGACGATGTTAGTCGAGTTAGCGTTGTGTCAAGAATTCCAATTGCATCAGCAGCGTCTGTCCTGTCAGCAACATTGATTGCAATTAGATTCAGGTTGTCATCATCCCTTAAATCATTAGCTATGTTGAGCGTGATTGTTTCTTGATAGCTAGAGGCGCCATTCCCGGCATCATAAAAAAGATTAAAATGAAGCGTCCTTTTTCCATTGTCATAATCTATTGCATCTTTACTCGAAATATTGCCATTCGCATCTAGTTCAAATAGTTCGTAATCTGAACTATTACCAATGTCGGTCTCAAGCCTGAAGGTGCCAGCTGCATTATCTGCATTCACAAATGCTGAGATATTTTCAAGATCTTGTAGTCTTATATTGGTTTTTTGAGACTCGGAAACCAATAGGGTCGATGCGCTTCTACCAAATGTTGTGTCTGTAAGTTGTAGGGTAATGTTCTCCGTGAATTTAGTGCCAGACGGCTCGTTATAGATTATTGCCAAATTATATAATTCTTGATCGCTTTTTCTTAACTCGCCAATTGATTCTATGTTCCCATTCGTTGCGTTGATCGTAAATTTTGACGCATCTGCTTTGCTTGTATCAAGCGAGTATGTTCCGCCAGAACTGGTCCTGCTTATATATCCTTGAGTTGCAGAAAATAAATTCCCATCCAGTGTTACTTTTCGACTCTCTTCTGCTGTTAAGGTAGTGGTAGCAGAGAGCGTGTCTTTTAAATTGAAGTTGACTGTTTGGGTGAATTCTCGGCTATCAGATGCCCTGTATATGACATCAAGCGAATAGGAATTTTTAGTGCTGAAATCAAGAGCATTGTTCGAAGCTACCGTGCCGTCTGCACCTATTTTGAAGTAACTAAAATCGCCTCGCGCTGTTGAGATTCTCCAGCCGCCCGCAAAATTGTCTCTGGCGTAAAATCCATTTAAATATTCCATGCTACTTGCTGTAAGATAAACATTATCAGACTCTTGAACAGTAAGGCTCGCCGTCGATTGAAGGGACTCAGTCAGCTCCAGGGTTACTGACTCCGTGTGTTTTGCGTTAGCTGCTGATGTATAGATAACGTCAAATTTATACTCAGATTTATCGGCAATCAGCAAAGCCCTGTTTGAAGATATGTTACCGTTACCGTCAATTTGGAAGAAGCTCTGATCTATTCCGCCAAGGGTGTAGTTTCCGCCAGCGCCACTCTTGGCTGCAAATGCAGCGGTACTGCTTAATGTATTTGCCGAGATGTTTACTAGATTAGATTGCTCAGCCTTTATTGTCGCAATAGCCGTAAATGTGTCGTCAAGATTTAAAGAAACGGTCTCTTTGAAAATCCGGTTGTCTGATGCACGATATTCAACGTCGAAAGCATAAGATTGTTGCGTGTCGAACTCTAATTTTGATCTTGATGTAATGCGGCCTAAATCAGAGATCAAAAACTTATTTTCGTCATTGCCGGATGTTCCAATGTAATATTGCCCATTGAAACCATCGCGTGATGCAAAATTGTAGATGCTATCTAATTCATTTGCTTCGATTATAATCTCACTAGCCTCTTTTGAAGTTATAGTTGAGCTACCTTGAAGTGCTTCAGTGAGGTTAAGTGTTACGGCTTCTGTATGAACAGCTCCGCCTGCTGCAGTATAAACGACATTGAAGTTGTATGAGGCCTGATTGGCGCGAAGCAGGGCCTGTGTGGAGGAAACATTACCATTTGCATCAACCGAGAATTTAGCATTGTCGGTTCCGGTGATTTGATAAGATCCACCAACGCCACTTTTAGCGGCAAATGCTGCAGTGCTGGTCAATGTTGCAGCAGCAATCGTGAGGCTTTGTGTTTCCTCTGCGGTAATGGTTGCCGTTGAAGCCAGCGTGTCGGTTAGGTTAAGCGTAACTGACTCGGTGAATACGCGATTATCTGAGGCAGTATATTCTATATCAAAGCTGTATGATTGCTGTGTATCAAAATCGAGGCCAGAGTTTGAAGTAATGTTTCCTGTGGAACGGGTTATAGAAAACTTATTGTAGTCGCCGCCACTTGCCTTAATGGCATAGCTCCCTGCGTTGCTATCACGGGATGCAAACGCAGCAATTGTTGATAGTTGGTTATTGGCAATTGAGATATTGGCAGATTCATGCGCTGTTATAGTTGAGCTACCTTGAAGTGCTTCAGTGAGGTTAAGTGTTACGGCTTCTGTATGAACAGCTCCGCCTGCTGCAGTATAAACGACATTGAAGTTGTATGAGGCCTGATTGGCGCGAAGCAGGGCCTGTGTGGAGGAAACATTACCATTTGCATCAACCGAGAATTTAGCATTGTCGGTTCCGGTGATTTGATAAGATCCACCAACGCCACTTTTAGCGGCAAATGCTGCAGTGCTGGTCAATGTTGCAGCAGCAATCGTGAGGCTTTGTGTTTCCTCTGCGGTAATGGTTGCCGTTGAAGCCAGCGTGTCGGTTAG
>Ga0206130_10000261_pt1 | contig 93318 bp, 58 predicted proteins | sample Helgoland_Spring_9_FD_148637 | JGI IMG/M metagenome (GOLD analysis project Ga0206130, IMG submission 148637) | Pelagic subsurface seawater microbial communities from Kabeltonne, Helgoland, North Sea - Helgoland_Spring_Bloom_20160512_1 | ecosystem: Environmental > Aquatic > Marine > Epipelagic ... | reverse complement strand
ATTTGAATCAAAATCCAGTTGAAATGAAAAACTTTAAAACTATTCTGATATTGACATTAATTCTTGATATCATTCAATTTATACCTTTGGTGCTTGCAAAAATGGGAGGTGAAATGAAAAGCCAAATGATAAGCGACTTTAATATCGAAGGATTAGCTAATAGTGCACCAGCCTTAGAAGTTTTTGATATTATGTTTCATATCATTGGATTCATTTATTTAGGAACTATACTTTCTGTTGTATATACTCTTAGATTAAAAACTCTTGAAGGATTAAAGTCAGCAACTTTTGTGTTATTTATTGTCCACTTATTTTGGACTTTACCAGATTTTGTAAATTTACTAAGCGGTAGTTCAGCCCATCCACCTATTATAATTATGATACTAACTTTAATTCCAGTTCTTGCATTGAGTTATGTGTCACAAAAGGGGGAGTTAAAGTCTTAATAATTCAATCAATTAAAAATGAATTCTAAAAATACACTTACAGCAATAGGAGTTTTAAATATTCTTCAGGGTATAGGTTTCTTCATAGGAGCTGAAACATTAACAGAACAGTCTTTTCCTACTGAATTATTAGAAGGAGGAGGATTAGTTGTTGGAACGGCTATGCATTGGCCTTTATCAGTTGCTTGTATTGTTATTGGTATTATAATTCTATCAACAAGAAGTTTAGAAATGAAAGATGCAAAAAAGGTATTATTAAGCATTGGGATAGCTTATTTGTTCTTTTTAATTAACGGTCTTTTACAACACTTTACAACCCCTGTTAATGTTCCTATGCAAGCAATTGGATTAATTGCTTTAATTAGTATTCTTGCATTCTATACAGCTTTTAAGAAAACCAACTAAACCATAGGCATATCTTCTTCTTTCAGTTCTGCTATTTCTAAACCTCGTAAATAGGTTAGACTTATATTTATAGACGAATGACACATAGCTTTCTATAGCTTTAATCTATTCTTCTTCGTCTATATTTAAGAACAAAGGCTGTTCTTTAAACTCATATAAGCCTAAATTAACAGCTTTCTGCTCTGGGGTAACAAAATGCTCCTTAAGTTTATACTTCATTTTGGACTTATTATGGGCTAAGTTATTTCATAGAATTTTGTAAACTAGTGTATTGGTTTAACTGAAAAGGCTTACAAAATGAAAAATATTAGCTGGGTTAATAAAGTAATTATTATTTGTGGAATTATCATTGGTATTTGCCTCGTATGTATTCAATTTTTTTCAGATAAATCATAGTTTATGGAAAAATTAGAAAAATTTATATTATCAATTAAGTATCTACCTGCCATATTATATTTTGGTTCTGTTGGATTGCTTGTATATAACTTTTATTGTGATATAAGTAATGAAACAGAATTTCTTAATGTATATTTAGAAACTCCATTAATTATTATCTTTTGTTATATGACTTATTTGGGTATAAAAAAATATCAAAAAAAATAAAGCATATGTCCTTAAATATAAAACAAGGAGCAAATTGATTAATCAACTCCTTGTTTTGTTAAGGTATACCAATCTTGGTGTTGGGCCAATGAATTATATCTTTATACGCTTTGAGTTTTTCAATTACTATGTTGAGCAATCAAACTATTATCATCATTCACACAACATTGTATCAAATTTTAAATGGAGTTGAGTTCCAACATTATCACCCAAAACTTCCCATCTATAAGTAAGAAGAACATAAGTATTTCCTCCATCTAAATCTACCCAATCATCTATCCCTTTGGCACCATTTTTTAAATCATCTTTTACGGTTAATCCCATATTTGCGCTATAATCTCTTCCCTTAACCAAATATTTACATCTATGTGCTTCTATTTCTTCTTCAGCTTTTTGGTATGAAATCATTTTTGATTCGGTGAAGTTGGGCAAAGTATTATATACCTCAGACGGCAACATTGAAAGTTTAAAAACAGTACAAGAAACAAAAGTGCAAATTGCTCCTAGTAATATAACTGAATTAATTGATTTTACCATAATAAATATTTATCCTTTTTTAATACCTCGAGGTGTTGTACTCGCATATTTTTTATCTCCTTCTATAAATTAATTTCCTATGATCATGTTTTTGAATAGACTATTGTTTAGAGCGATCCAGTTCATAATCATTGCTTTCCAAAAATATTTTAGATTTATTAAATAATAATAATGTAAAAATTGATTATTACCAAATATTATTAGATTATATTATTATAATTAGAATAATAATAATACAAATGGAGTAATTAATAAAATATAAATATACAGTTTTTCTTAAAGTTATAAATCCTGCCAATAAACACCTTAAATCCGAGATTGTAATTGGTATACTTTTGATTTCATTGATACGACTAGGTACATTCTAAAGCACATATCTTTAAACAAAAAACTAGGAGTTGATTAATCAACTCCTAGTTTTTTATAGGTATACCAATCTTGGCGTAGGGCCAATGAATTATATCTTGATATGCTTTGAGTTTTTCAACTACTATATAGCAATCAAACTATTTCTATAAGACTATTTTTTTATTCTAGTAAACCTAGCTGCATTAAAAACGAGTAGTTATCAAAAAAATCTTGTTCCTGTAATACTTTTCCATCTTTCATTAATACCATGGTAGTACCACTGATGTCTACTTTTTTGTTAGTTGCAGGGATTCCAAACATCTCTCCATCATGAGTTCCTTTAAAATTCCAATGTTTAACTACTTTGTCTCCTTGCCCAACTACATCAATAAAGTTAAATTGAGCATCAGAAAAACCAGTTAAATAATTATTATAATAATCTCGAAAAGCTTCAATACCAGTAATGTTACCTTCTGACGTTACTACGGTTACTTGCTCATCAAAACTGTCTGTATTTATAGCATTACTATCTCTAGTTTCAAAAAAAGCATCCCAAGCCATCTTGTAGGTATTGATATTTTTCTCTGTTTGTGCATTAAGTTTTGCTAAAGACTCACACTCTTTATTTAATTCTTGTTTACAACCAATAAGTAGTAATGTTATAATTGATAATAGAATAATATTTTTCATTATTTTTCATTTAAGTTTAGAAAGAACTTAAATTTAATGATTTTAATAGACTTTGGGGATAATATCTATCGTGTGATTAATCAAATCAAAATCTTGGAGTAAAATTGATATTTTTGCCTTATTCATTACCAAGTAGTCTAGAGCGTAATTAATTTAATACTTTTAAAAAAAAACAACAAAATGAAAAGACTACTTATTTTTTCTACTTTACTGATTTTTACTTTTGGTTGTGATGACGAGTTAGATGATATTTCTTTACCAGCTTATACAATTGAAGGTAAATGGGTAATAGATGGCGGTGTTCCAGAAGGAAATACAATGTACCTCTATGAGGATGGCGTCCGATACACATATTATTGTGTTGAGGGAGACTGTCAATCTTTATATGATTCATTTCAAGCAGCTGATGGAAATCATATACCAGGCACTAACCCTTATACATTTGAAGATGATGTTCTAACGGTTGATTTACATTTTGGCAATGAATTAATTACCCCAATCAGATTTGAATGTAATGGTGGAGAGGTATATTTTGAAACTCCTGGATATAGTTTATTTAGATTAAGTTCTGGCTGTAACTAAGTCATAAGCATATCTTCTTCTATCCGTTTATCTTTTTCTTTACTACCTTAATAGTCTATGTTCATATTTTTTGCCTAAAAAATCAATTTTTTAAAGAATTTATTTTACCTACTGCTATTCATTTCTTTTACCTCATACTCACAAAGTATAATTGAAGAGGGGAGTAGTAATGTCATTCCTAAAAAACTATTAATCCAAGATAATATAGAACGTATTATACTTGATTATACCCAGTCGGATGAGATGGGGTTAATTAAAATGCACGCCCCTTTTGGATGGACAGAACCAATTATTGAAGCAAAGTTTGAAATTAGAGGAATAGTCTTGAAGGGGCTACTTGGACTAGAGTACCAGGGCAGCGAAGATCACATAGTTAGTGGTATTGGTTTCGTTATTCCAAAAAACACTCGGGTAAGAATATTCAACGCAGGTAAAGAAGAATTAATCTTGGTAGAGATCTTAAGACCAGCTTATAAAGAAGAATTAGTCCAAAAATTTAAAAATTTTAAATTATAGCAAATCTTTTTTCTTAATTCTACCTCTGTATTACAATCTTTTTCACACTCTTCTTTTCCTCTGATGTAATCTCCACTAGATAAACACCATTATCAAGGTTACTAGTATTGATCATATTGTTTCTGTTAGTAGAAAGATTGCTCAAAATTCTTCCTGCAAGATCCAATATCTTTATCGACAATGCATCTATTGTCTTATGGCTTATGTATAGACTTTCGTCAGCTGGGTTAGGGTAAATCGTGATTTCATTGTCAAATTTATTATCAAGAGTACTAGTAACGAATGAATCATCGATTGCAATATTAAATTTTGTTATTTCTACCCATCCACCTTCACCATCCACGACATCAAATCGGAGCATGTCAGATTCACTACCATTGTCGGAATGTAAATAGGTAAGATTATTTAACTGAATATCATTCTGTGTCCATTGATCTCCTATTTGTAGAGTAACCAGATTAAGCTGTAATTGGCCATGCTGAGGTGCTGTTACTAGCGTATAGAGTAGTTGATCAAATGTGTTATCAGGATCGGTGGTTAGCATTTGAGGTGACTGTATTACGTCTCTTGTTCCAGGAGGTAACTCTAGTACATTGTTATTTACAAGTACTGGAGGGTTTAGACTCACATTTGAACATATTTCTATAGTTGCTTGCTCAAATTTTCCGCTATTTCCTGTTACATTATCGTCAAGTTGCAATATCCATAATCCTGCAATATCTTTTCCATTCAAGTCGCTGAGGGCTACTTCTGGTTTGTATGTCTCTTGACTATTGAGTGGACATGAAAAATCGGTAGGCGATTCATCATCAAAAGCACAATTGAAGTTACTTTGATTTCCACATTCATTGCCGAATAATTTTACTCTATCTCCATCCGGAGCTTGCAAGTAGGCTGTAAGATCTTTATTCCTTTCATGTAAACCTTTGAAGACTTTTACATTCACATCAGCTACTTGACCTAGTCCACTTACTGGTATTTCCGCTAAAATGCTAGGTGTCCCAGATTGTGATATATTTTTAGGTAGATTATTCGCCTCAAATGATTGACAAGAAAGTGACTCCGTGCTAAATGCATATACATCAGGAAATTCTCCTTGCCTGCAATCATTCTCTGCTCTAACCCTCCAGTAGTACACACTTGATACTTCTAGTATTTCTGATGGCGTATAATTTGTATTAGTAACTGTAGCCGAATGAACGATAGTTGCTTCTGTAAATCCAGGATTCGTAGCTATTTCTACTTTATAATTAAATGCATTCTGCACCATTGTCCACTCTAATGTAGGCAAGGATGTATAACCTTTGATTCCATTTTCAGGACCTATGTAAGCTAGGTCACTGAAATCTGTAGCAATATTATTAATGGGTATAATTCTTTCTAAAGAATCTATACCTTCTGCTATTGCTAATATTTTCATCTCATAATTTCCGGTAGATAATACGTTTGAAAAATCTAGATTGAGAGTAGTACTCTCTCCAGCCATTAAAGTAGCGGTAGTAAAATCAGCTTCTGCCTCTGCAGGAAGACCTTCTATTTCCATTCTCACAGCTCCTTCATAGCCTCCTAGTCCCTGAGTGGATATCTCTATAGCATAGGTGTCAGAGCAAAGAGCAATTTTGGTTTCTGCTGACTCGAAGTATACCTTGGGTGTACTTGGCTCCTCTACTATATTATTTCGATTGCTTACATCGAAAAATATATTGTCCGCTGCTCTTACTACGATTCTAGCTCGAGTAGTAAGTCTTGTGGGAATTACTATTTCTTGGGATCCATCGTTAGGTGTATTTTCCGCTAGTAAGATTAAGTCATCAGTTAATTTATCAGTGTTAAGTTCTGAATCATATGAGATATAAATATTTACATTTTGACAGTTTATCGGCGCGAGATCAGTGCCCGCAACATCCCAAGTAACCGTTTGTTGGTCACCAGCATTCATCACATCATTTGTGTTATTGGAAGTAACTAAGAAAGGACCTCCTACATCACTTGCAAAAAATGCAACCTCTTCCCAAGAGGCTGTACCGCCTCCAGGATTATTATCCCTAACTACAAATTGAAAATTGTAATTTCTATTGTATTCAGCTAGGATTTCCACTTTGCTACTACTGTTCGATAGTAGAAGATTATCTTTTGGAAATATTCTTGTTTTATTTTCATCTGGGTAGTATACTCTAAATGCAGGAGCATTATTTAAAGGCGCTCCAAGTGAACTCAAAGGCCCACTGTTTACTTGTTCCCAGCTATAGGTCATATTGTTTCCATCTTCGTCAGTAGCATCTCCTGTAAGGATAAATGGGGTACCTATCGGGATGTAGAAACCGTTAGTATAATTCAATTGTACGTCGGCTTCGTGATTGTTGATATTAATCTCTTCTGCACATGATTGCGCTGCATCTCTAGTGGAGCGATAAATATTAGTTAGCGAGCCTACGTGGTAATAGTCATCATTGCCTCCTTGTACATTATTAGATCCGCAGAGTCCTGCATAAGACATTATAGTAGTTCCTGATCCAGGCTCAAATCCATTAGGTAGTGATTCGTTACCATCACCAGAACAATTGTTGAAAGAGTGTGGTGATCCCAATTGGTGTCCCATTTCATGAGCGGCTATACTTACCGTTACGTATTCTAGATTGCTCGAAGCATGACATGTAACTCCACCACCTTTGTTGTTACTACAGATAGAACCTAAATATGCTACGCCACCTACATCTGTACAAGCTCTATGATAAATATGTCCAAGATCGTAGCTTCCAATACCTATAGTATTATTAATTACTGTTGTATTACGAGATAGTAGCCACCTTCCCGTTCCTGAATCAGGTGGGAAATTGCTTGGGATAGCATATGGATCAGTCTGTGGGTTATCATAAATAATTTCATCATTACGATCCACTAAGATCATTCTTATGGATAAGTCATTTTCAAATATTTGATTTAGTCTAGTGACCGTAGTATTTATATCAGCTAGTACCTCTTCTATATCTGATCTTATTTGACCAAATTCCCCTGTACAAGCAACGGCCAATCTGTATTGTCTCAGTGGGATATTGTTACCTCTTAAGGTCACATTTGTTTCCTGTCCACCTTGTATTTCAATATCTTTGAGCTCATCCAGGATACTTTCAGGATCCTGAGAAGTACCGCAGGCCATCTGATGTGATTCCAATTGTACTTCATGATCCTTTACGAAATAACTAATATACTCTGTAGTAGTGTTTGTCGAATATGGATCAATATAGACAGTGCCATTTACCGTACGTATGGCAGCATAGAATCCTTTCTTGTTTAGACTAATTCTTAGATTTTCGTAGTCATTTGACCTCCCATAACCCTTGTAAGATTTTATGTTGGGATACTTTTCGGATATTTCCTCCATCATGGTGGGCGATTCATACACCATGAAAGTTTTGAATGTTCCGTCTGGCATAGGCACCTTGAGGCTTATTTCTTGACTTACTCTATCTCCATCTAGCTCGTGAGGAGCTTTACCAAGATAATTATTGATCCCTTCGATATCTAGCGCTAAAGTTTGATAATGATTGGGTATTATAGTCCTTTCTTGATCTGCTCTTAGAGAGACATCCGAATCTTGGATAGGAGAGAAAAAAGATTGTCCGATAATTGAATTAACAATTAAGCTAACAGCAAAAAACAATAATATTCGCATCGCGGTGGTTTAAAAATGAATCATTATGACTTATAAAGTGAGTTTTGTTTATAAGTTTGAGCGCAAATATAAACTATAGAAAGTTTAGAAAGATGTGTCACAAAGGACTAATATATTAATTATTGTAAAGGGACTGATCAAAATGTCGCCTTGACTTGAGCCCTTGCAACATGTACGATAGGTGAAATACCAGTTTTTCGTCCATCATAGCTGATATTTAGGTCTACATTTTTCGCCATTCTTCGGGTTATATTGAGATTCCATAAGTAGTTTTTACCATCTTTTAGGCCATCTAAAAGGTCATACTCTATAGTACTATTTGCTGTACCATTATATTCCACATTGACTAGCGAAAAACTAAGGTTGTAACTTGATTTACTGGCTCTACGGTAGGTAGATTCGAATGTAATATCGTGGCTATTTGCTGTTTCCATTCCACTCAATTGTTGCAGTCGGGTATCATATTGGTAGGAACTGATAATCCTCCAATTGGCTGTAGGCCTCCAATTTATTTCAGGGCTGACATTCCAATATTTGATGTGGAAATTTCGCTGGCTAAAAAAATTAGATTCATAAGTTTTGGTACCAGTCTTTACGTTGACTATAAAGTCAGTTGCAGAAATAATTTGAAATCGTAATCTACTAAAATATTCAGCCAAACCGCGGTCTTCGATTCCTACAATCTGAACATTCCTATTTTCAGTAAGTCTATTGCCCAATTGTATATCAAAAGCAGTACTCGTTCTATTAAAAAATAACGTATTAGCTATCAGAGACCTGTAAGATGTAAGCGATACATTATCGAGGCTGAAATTCAGTGGCTGAAAATTAGATTCTTCACCATTATCTTCTACTTTTTGATTAAATCTGATACTGTGATTAGTAGCAAATTTTCTAAAGAAGTTCTTCTTGTTCTTAATCACTTTATGAGGGTTGATCCTAAGACTTATGTTTAAAGATTGGTTATTGGTCCTTATAAATTCATTGTTGAATAAAAATATTTTGATGTAGTTGGCAGTATCTATTTCACTATATTCATAAAGAAATAATTCGTCTTCTTCAGGCGTACTACTATTTCCAATATAAATATAATTTCCTTGACCAGGCTCTACTTTTTCATAGGTAAATTCTTGTTTTGGTTCTTGCCCAGAGCTTATATCGTAGTTCATTGTAGAACTCAATAGACCATTCCAGAGTTTGATATTATATGCTATTCTTGATAGTATGGTGGTTTTAGATTGTTGATCTATAGCTTCCTGATCTATTACTTCAAAATCCCTTACACCCAATGTCCATTTTAAGTTATTGGAATCGTTGATTTTCCACTTCGATTCTGCGGATAATTCATTGGTTTTTATGGATTCTACTAAGGCCCCATTAATAGGTAGTTGATCTGATCTTTGCTTGGCTTCTATTTTGATAGTCAGTTGGTTATCTTGATTGTTTTCTATGATAAACCGATTGATATTGAAGTCAAAACTTCTATCTTGCAACGATTGATCTACAGTCTGTATCACTTCATTTTTTTCTTGCTCATAGCCATACTCTATGGTCCAGCCTCCTAATTTATTTATGGTCTTACTTATGTTTATTTTGGGTCGTACAAATAGACTATTTTTTCCATAACCTTCACTTTCGAGATACTTACCTAACGCTATCATATTCCATCCTTTATGATTGTATTTGGCATCTATATAGTGCTGTCTTCCTTCGTATAGCGATATACGCTCATAGCTAGATAATCCATATCTAATTGAGAGCTGATTTCCCTTTTGTAGATTTATAACGGATTTTATTATTTGCTCGTTAGCAGTATTGGGTTCCGTTATACTCCATTCTCTACTAAATTCTGCAGCTCTATAAGGATTTAATGGATTAAATTTTTCATCCACGTATTCATAGTTAAGGTCTGTACTCAGTCTCCAAAGTTTAGCACTGTCCAGAGCCCATTCATGTTTATATCCTATATTAGTCGCTAGCCCTTGATTATCTTCTTTGTTCAGAATGGAGAGCCGATTAATGTCTAAATTGGTCCATCCCAATTCCCCGTAGAGCGTGGCGTTTTTGGATATTTGATATTCTATCCGACTGGTTAGCATTTGTTTTTGCTCCGGAGGTACGATTCTGATTGTAGGTAAGTATGTACCCATACCAGTACCGACATATTTGTATACTCTACCATTCGTACCGATTTCATTATCTATGATATAGTCACCATTCCCTCCTTCTACCTCTGAGAATATGGCTGTGAAGAGGGGCATATTAGTATCATTACTATATTTGAGTATAAAGTCATCTGGATTTGGACTAGTTGGGTGATCTAACATGATATATGTTATTCTTCCTTGGTCACTAGCATCTTCTTGTAATGCATTTACTCCAGATCTTACTGCGTCCATTAGGTTGTCTCCGCTGGTAGCTAATATTTGCTTGTCTATGCTATCTAATGCAGCTTGCCCGCTTCCATTCTTACTATCCTGTTCGCTATAAAATTGTGTGCTGATTTTAAGCTTATTGCTGGTATAATTTGATTCTAGGGTATATAGCGTTCTTAAGTAATTTTGGTCAGTATATTCATATTCTATAATTATACGACTTTCTCTTGCAACGATTCTCTTTGGGGTAAAAACTATTTCTGCTCTATTGTAGTCAATGGAATAATCGAAATCTTCCCCACGTTCCAGTAATACTCCGTCATAGTATACTCTTTCTGATCCAGCTAGTACTATTAAAAACCGTTCTCCGTTGGCTCCGGTTAGTTTATAAGGGCCTTGATTCCCCTCTTCTACCGGAAGGGTTAACCTATTAAATTTTCCTTTGGATACGGCAAAACTAGCTCTAGATTCTACTTTTTTGGTGGTAGATAGAGATTGTCCATGAGTTACACTAGCTCCTTTTAGTTTTTTAAAGTATTTCATGAAGTAGCTGTTGCGGCTTTGCTGTTGATAATCTCCAGCTACCACTGAGGTTTTATCCTTGGTTAGCCTTATATACACTTGGTCAAATTCTTGCAAAGACTGGGTATTGCCTTCCGGTTGTATAGGGATATTATCGTCTGATATAGCCGCTACTATCTTGAGTCCATTACCTAGATCGCCAGCGAGTTGCAAATTAAAATTACTATTGAGTACTAGACTTTGGCTATTGCCCACAGAAAACCCGCGTGTAAAGCTTCCATTGTAGTCAAGGCCTTTTCCAGATATAATTGCCTGATTATTTGAGTTTTTGAAAGGGCTGTAGTCGTATCCTATGTAAACGATATCTTTTTTCACCATTTGAGTGGTGTCCAAGTGGCTAAGTACTTCTCCAAACCTAAAATCAAATGTGCGATATGAAATTTTTAGAGAATCAGATTTTTTGCAAAGAGAAGGTAGACCTAATATTTCATTGTCAACTACAGTATATTCATTAGAAAGCAATCTTATGTTTTGATACTCTATGATTACTGATGATGGCAGAATACTAAGACTGTCTTGAACAAGAATACAATTACTATCTTTAAGTCCTATGTTGTTGGTTATTTGAGAATTACATATACTAGTTATGCTTAATGTAAATATTACAATAAAGACTAAGTATAGGTGTGATATAATGGTTGTTTTAATCAAATTATCTTTGATGCGCTCAAAATGCTTGTTTTCGTTAACAAGCATAACGTAATATTCTATCAGAAAGCTATACTTACTATTATTAATTTGGAAAAATCTCTAAATCACACTGGTCAAAAAATAAATATTAACTTTTTCTAAGCTGATTCTTTCTATTTTTTAATTTTTTATTCCAAATGCAAACTGCAAATAAAATATGTTCGGATTCATAATTCTTTGAGATATTTGTACAGTATAACATTCTTTGTAGTAACAAATTATTTAATTAATAATTCAGTTATCTACTAAATTTTAGTATTATATTTGATTTCTTTTCACTGCTTTTCTAAATGAATTAGTGATGTAATCCAAATATGGCAGCTTTTTTGTTCCAAATGCTTCTCACCAATTACAACTTTAAGGAAATTAATAATGTTATCTAATTTTTTGAAGACAAAATACCGTCTCTAGTAATCAGTCAAAACAAATTCAATTGATTATATTTGTAAATAAGTTAATTTTTTGGTGATGCAAACTATTGCTCTCTTCCCAAGAGCGTTAACCCAGTTACTTAATGAAATCGAAAGTATTTATTCCCCTTATCTGTTCTTTTTTGTTGTTTAGTATATCTACATCAGCTCAGATTTACAGATCATTTGATGGGAGCCAAAATAATATAAACAATCCTTTTTGGGGTGCTGCAAATACTCAGCTCATTAGAATTGCTCATTCAGACTATGCTGATGGCATTTCAGTTCCGAAGCTAGATTTGACTTACGATAGACCTAACCCTAGGGTTATTAGTAATAGACTTTTTGCACAGACAACCGCAATATCTAACGGATTAGCACTTTCAGATTTTATTTGGGCATTTGGTCAATTTGTAGACCATGACATTTCATTGGTCGAAAATGATCCAGATGAAATCTTATCTAATATTGAGATACCAAGTGAAGATCTATTTTTTACACCTGGCTCGATTATGCATATGTCCAGGTCCATGGCGGCTCCAGGAACAGGAACTGATATTAACAATCCACGTCAACATACCAATCAGATCAATTCGTTTATCGATGCTTCAACAGTGTATGGATCTGATGAAGATAGAGCCAATTGGTTAAGGACTTTTGATGGTGGCAAACTTAAAACTTCGCCAGGTAATTTATTGCCTTGGAATACAGTTACCGGGAATATAAATGATGAGATAGATTTCAATGCTCCATTTATGGCGGATGACACAAGATCGTTGACAAAATATTTTGTTGCTGGGGATATAAGAGCTAATGAAAACCCACTTTTACTTTCATTTCACGTTGTCTTTTTAAGAGAGCACAATCGGCTTTGTGAAGAATTAGGATTAGCGCACCCTTCATGGAATGATGAACGTATATATCAAAGAGCACGTAAACTTGTAGGTGCCCTCATTCAAGAAATAGTATATAACGAATGGCTGCCTGCAATGGGAGTAGAGCTTCCTAATTATTTAGGATATAATGCTACTATAAATCCATCTATAAGTAATGAGTTTTCAGCAGCGGCCTTCAGATTAGGCCATACATTAATTAATTCTAATATCATCCGTATGAATAACGACGGATCAGATATATCAGGAGGAAATATCTCTTTAAGAGATGCTTTCTTTAATCCATTTGTTATGGTTTTATCTGGAGGAGTAGATACTTTTTTTAAAGGTATGGCTACGCAAGTGCAGCAAGAAATGGACTGCAAAGTAATAGATGATGTAAGGAATTTCCTTTTTGGAGCTCCTGGACAAGGTGGATTGGATCTGGCAGCAATTAACATTAATAGAGGTAGAGAGCGTGGGATTCCCTCTTTCAATCAAATAAGACAGCACTTAGGTCTACCCTCAGTCAATTCATTTTACACATTGACGAATGATCAAGAGGTAGCTGATATATTGCAAGAAGTATATGGGAGTATCGATAATCTTGATCCGTGGGTAGGTATGGTAAGCGAACAGCATGTAGGATCAGATGCACTATTTGGTGAGTTGATAATGACTATACTCGAGGAGCAATTTCAAGTGCTTAGAGATGGAGATAGATACTATTACGAAGTAGATAATGAGCTGACTGCAGCACAAAAAGAAATGGTATCAAATACTTCAATGAAAGAAGTTATCGTGCGTAATACTAGTATAGATTTAATGCAAGATCAAGTTTTTATAGCTATGCCTCATGAAATGATTTCTGATGGACCAGTAATCAAACAATTTGATCTAGAAGCTCAGTTATATCCTAACCCAACTTCTGGTAATGAAACTACTATCAAATACTTCTCGGATATAGATCAGAATATCAATTTAGATGTTATTGATTATCAAGGAAGATTGATCACTTCTGTGGTCTTGCTTGCTTATGCAGGGGATAATTATTTCCAGATGGTATTACCTGCTAATATGCCTAGAGGTCTTTATAATATTAGACTTCAAACGCAGTACGGCTATAATATTCTGAAGCTCATAAAAGAATAACATAATATCAAACATAGTTTAAAAAATAATCGCTTTGAAAAGGACCATTCTCCCAATCGGAGAAGATTCATCAAGCAAGCGGGTATGGGAACTATTGCCGCGAGTTTCGCTGGCTGTGATTCTATTGTAAATTCAGACTATCAGAAATCCAAAGAAGATTCAAAGGGTATTCCTACACCACTTATTATTAGTACATGGCCACATATCTTGGATAACCAGATAGCGCTTAAAGCGGTCCAAGAAGGCAATCTATTAGATGGCATAGAGAAAGGCATTAATAACGTAGAGAATAACCCTCTAGATCAGTCTGTAGGAATAGGAGGGCGCCCTGATAGATCAGGTACTGTTACACTTGATGCTTGTATCATGGATAAGGAGCATAGGGCTGGATCAGTCTGTTATCTCAAAGATATCAAGAATCCTATCTCTGTAGCTCGATTAGTAATGGAAGATACTCCACACGTGATCTTAGCCGGTGATGGTGCTTTGCAATTTGCTCTAGATAAAGGGTTTCAGAAAGAAAATCTACTCACAGAAAAGTCAAAGGCAGAATATGTAGAATGGCTTAAAACTGCGGAATATAAACCTAAAGTCAATGTTGAATTACATGATACAATAGGGATGTTAGCGATAGATCAAAATGGTGATATCTCTGGCGGTTGCTCTACAAGTGGACTAGGATATAAGATGCAAGGTAGGGTGGGAGACTCGCCTATTATTGGGGCAGGACTTTTCGTAGATAATGAGGCCGGGGCAGCCACAGCTACAGGTATGGGAGAGTTGGTTTTGACCACTTTAGGATCGTTTCTTACTGTTGAATTTATGCGTCAAGGAATGTCACCGTTAGAAGCCTGTAAGGCAGCAGTAATGCGTACCATAGAGAAGAATAAAGACTCCTATAAAGAGATGCAAGTCGGCTATGTAGCATTGGATAAATACGGGAGATATGGTGCTTACAGTATTCAGCCAGGATTCCAATACACCGTAACCTATCAAAATCATAACAAAGTCTATGATGCACAGAGTTATTTAAGCTAAATTTCGGTTGGTTAATTTGTCCTACGTCTATTAAATTTAATTTCCGTTTTTCTGACGAAAATATTCATATTCTCCTTTAGAATTTCTAATAAGATACTTTTCATTTAAGGGTCAATCTATAGGTGATTTACTACCCTTTTATCGCATTTGGCATTCCTTTTGCAATTGTTCGCTCGAAGATAAGTTTATTGACTTTGGTCAAGACTCATTATTAAAAATATAAACCAACATATGCTATCTATGGTATATGTGACAGGAGAGTAATATGAGCATGATAAATACTATTATAGCCGACTGCCAAATATTGATGATCGAAGGGTTAACTGCCATTTTTAATTCTACAAGTAATCCGTCAATCAAGGTATCAGCGACGGCAAACAACTCTGCAGATTTACTTAAGAGAGTTAGCTTGGGTGATTGTGACTTATTGATAATGGATATTAATTTTCCTGGAGAAGATGGGATTGAATTAATACCTATACTCAAAAGCTATTGCCCAAATATGAGAGTGATAGTATTGACTACTTATACAGATAGGAAATTTGTCAAGCGTGCATTTCTGAACGGAACAGATGGATATATACTAAAAAGTAATGATTCTCTAGACCTTTTTCAAGGTATCAATGCTGTGATGGAAGGTGACACCTATATGTCCGATGGATTGAGAGTGACACCAGCATCAAGTAGGACATATGTAACACAAGCTGTAGCTAATTTAGCTAATAGGTTTTATGAGGATAGCTACACAATGAAACAAAAATTAACCAAGAGAGAGCAGGAGATATTACATCTTATTGCTGAATCTAAAAATAATAGAGAAATAGCTAAAGATCTATATATAAGCGACCAAACCGTAGGTGTACACCGCAAAAATATAATGAGAAAACTAGGCGTACGGAGTACAGTCAACCTCATAAAATTTGCGATTGAGCATCAATTGGTATAAACTAAGATCCATTCTAGAATAATAATTGAGAGATCAGTTTTTTTCGAATAAAATACAAGTACCCAAGAATTATAAAATTTATATTATGAGAATTACTACATTTTTATTTCTGTTTATCTCATCTATTGGTTTTTCACAAACCACTCCCATTAACAATTCAAATTTTAACGATGCCGTTAACGACTGTTTGGAAACTCATCCAATTACTGGTCTTTGTATAGATAGCGAATATGGTCCTATGCCTGACTGGGATGTGTCTAATGTAACATTTATGGAATTGGCATTTGCAGATAGGACAAATTTTGATGCAGATATTAGTGATTGGGAAGTCTCTAATGTCACGAATATGGCAGGAATGTACACTCGAGCAGAATCATTCAATCAAGATATTGGGGATTGGGATGTGTTGAATGTCACCAACATGAGTGGTATGTTTTATCGAGCAGAATCATTCAATCAAGATATTGGGGATTGGGATGTGTCGAATGTCACCAACATGAGTGGTATGTTTGATCAAGCAACTTCTTTCAACCAAGATATTGGTGTTTGGAACGTATCTAATGTGACTAATATGCTTGGCATGTTTGCTTTCTCTAATTTAAATACAAATACATATGACGCAATACTTCAAGGCTGGGCAACTCAAGATCTTAATACTGGTTTAAATTTAGGGTCTCAATCATTGAATTATTGTAACAGTCAAGTAGAAAGACAAAGTATTATAGACAACTTTGGATGGACGATAAATGGTGATGATTTAGACTGCTCAGATGCTACAGATTGTACCTTAGCGTGTAATGATAATGTACAAATCTCTTTGAACAGTGACTGTGAAGTGGTTGTAACTCCTGGTATGCTTTTGGAAGATGAAGGTGGGCCAACGTGCGCCTATACAGTCGAAATATACGATGCCGACGACAATCTTATACCAGGCGCCTTATTAGATGCTTCTCATGTAGGGCAAACACTTCAAGCTAGTGTTTTTCTATATGGAAACTCTTGTTGGGGTACCATTAGTGTAGAAGATAAGCTCAAGCCAGTTATTGATTGCGCACCAGATTTTAATATTTTTTGCTACCAATCATTTAATCCAAGTCTTCCTGATGTTACAGATAATTGTGACTCTAATCCAACGATTTCAGTTTTAAGCGATATTACTACTGATTTAGATTGTAGTGATCCTAGTGGACTTAGTGCGATTAGAGTTATTTCTTATATCGCTGAAGACGCGAGTGGAAATGTATCAGATATTTGTACTCAGACAGTCAATTACGTCCGTGTTGGTATAGATGATATTTTATTTCCAAATAATTTAGACGATGTAGAATCTGATGCATTAGTATGTACTAATTATACCGCGGATACATGGAACGAAAGTAATCCTGATTATCCGTTCTTTGATATTACCGGTGTTCCAACGACACTTAATGGCTCTGCTATTCTACCAAACAATCCTCTATGTGAATTGACGGGTGGTTACTCTGATCAAATATTTGATATCTGTGATGCCAGCTTTAAAGTATTAAGAACATTTACAATTTTAGATTGGTGTACAAATGAGATAGTAGAAAATGTTCAAATAATAAAGATTAAAGATGATCAGGCACCAGTTATAACTCCTATTGAAGATAATGATGAAGCGGCTTATACCAGTTTTTATGCCTGTACTGCTGATTATGCTGTACCAGCACCAGAAGTAACTTTTGATTGTTCCTCATGGACATACGAAATTGGATATGCAACGCCAGTCAATGGTATGGATCCATCGAGTGGTATATACTATACTACTAATGTAATAGGAGATGCAGATACAGGATATACAGTTACAGATCTTCCTGAAGGAGAGACGTGGTTGAGATACAGAATTACAGATGCTTGTGGCAATATGACCGAAGCATTTACAGTAATAACAATAGTAGATAATGTGCAACCGGTCGCTATTTGTGACGAATTCACAGTTGTATCACTGTCAAATGATGGAATTGGATATGCATTTGCAGCTACTTTTGACGATGGTTCTTTTGATAATTGTAATGATGTAGTATTTTCTGTAAAGCGACCTAATGGAGGTTGTAATGGAAATAATTCTTACGGTGATTTTATTGATTTTTGTTGTGATGACCTAGGACAAGACGTAATGGTAGAGTTAAAAGTAACAGAGGATAAGCCTGGAGGTTTATCAAATACTTGCTTAGTCACTGTACACGTACAAGATTTCAATAACGCTTGTGAAGTAAATAGAATAGCTGGAACAATATCTACGGAATTATCTGATGATATCGATCAAGTAGAAGTGATGCTCGAAGATATGCATACACACGAAGAAAGCTATTTCATGACAGACGAAACCGGAAACTACGAATTCTTTAATGTAACAGAGAGTGCGGACTATCAGGTGTCAGCGACAAGAAATGATGATCCTGTAAATGGAGTAACAACACTTGATCTTGTTATGATTCAGAGGCATATACTTGGATTGTCTAATTTAGGATCACCATACAAGATTATTGCAGCAGATATCAATAAGTCTGAAGGCGTGTCAGCAGCCGACATAGTTGAATTGAGAAAAGTAATTTTAGGTATACAGACTGAATTTATCAATAATAATTCATGGAGATTTGTTGCTAGCGATCAGGAGTTTTTTGATTTTAATGAGCCATTTCCAGTAGTGGAAAATATCGAGATAACAGATTTTACAGATACCGCTATGGATAATAACTTTATAGCTATAAAAGTAGGTGATGTTAATGATTCTGTTGCTGATGTTATCACTGGAACGGATAATACTGAGGTGAGAACTTCTAGAACTATCTTAAACGCTGTAAATACTGCCCATAAGTCAGGTGATGAAGTAAGAATGGATATTAGGTCTGATGATTTTAAATCTGTCGCTGGAATGCAGTTTACCCTCAACTTTGATGCTGATGTTCTAGAATTTACTGCTATCGAGGGAGGCAAATTAAACTTTAGTGATAGTAACGTCGGAGGGCAATTAGCTAGTAGAGGTGAGATTACTGCAAGTTGGAATACAGCGACTGATATTTCAGCCGCAGCTGATGATATATTGATGACAATAATATTCCAAGCGAGGACGAATGGTGATTTATCAAGTATATCTATATCTTCAGATCAAGTAGCATCAGAAGTTTACACATCAGAATTAGATATTATGGGTTTAGATATAGAGTTGAGAGATGAAAATAAAGTACCTACAAACGCAGAAATAGTCTTACAACAAAATAGACCTAATCCGTTTACTTATAACACTACAGTATCATTTACTCTTGCCGAAGCAAGCATGGCAAAATTATCTGTTTATGATATAAATGGTAGATTGGTTCACAGAATAAATAATTCATACCCTCAAGGTTTAAATAGTATTGTTGTCAGTGCTAATCATCTTAATGTATCAGGTGGAATTTTCTACTATACTCTTGAAGCTAACGGTCAGACAGCAACTAAGAAGATGATACTTCTATGTAAATAAAAAGTAAGAAATGTAATTTAAATGAGCCCATTGACGCAAGTCAATGGGCTCATTTATTTTTCTAATGTTTTAGCAATTAAAGTTCAGCTCGCGAAGTGACTTTACAAAGTTTAAATCAAATATAATTAAAGGATTTTCTATCAAATTGCCTGTATACACAGGTGAAGTCTGTATAGGACTTGCGGGTAAAAAAACAACTAGTTTGATATAAGTGTCATGAACTGGGTTAAGCGTATCCGATAAACTGTGATAATAAACCGTTTCATCAAATGGAATTCTCCCTAACGATTGATAGCCTTTAAGAGAAAGATGCTTTGAAGGTTTGATTATTTACTTATCGATTGTCTTTGGTTTTTCTACATCCCCCCAAACTATTCGTATATTTATTTATCAATAGTTGAACCTTCTTTTCCAAGAAGTAATTAAAAAAAAGAAGATTTTCAGACACATTACGATTTTATGCAATGTATTGGCTCGCTATTTGCATCTGATATTTTTAAATAGAGATTACAACAGTAATATGTATGGCATTACATGGCAATTTTGACGAAATGATTGTTAACTTTGTAATTTACAGCGTCTGTTAAATCTCATGCAGCACATAAAGGCTTTTAGTCATCAGTTTATGTATGATGGTTTTCGAAAATTTTGATTGACAACATATTTTAGAATAATATAGAATTATTAAGAATAAATTTTACTCATAATGAGAATACTAAAAAATATATTTCTATTCCTTTTTCTAGCAACAGCTAGTGTGTCTTTCGCGCAACTTACTATCTCTACTGAGGGTGGGGAAGCAGCGATGGGCACTAATTTAGAAGTAGATATCACCGCTAATGAATTTAACTCTCTCTCAACATTTCAATTTAATGTAGTTTGGGATACTTTGGTGATGACTTTTGTAGAAGTGAAAAATGTTAACCAAGATCTTACATCTTATTCTCTAGTCACCAACTTTGGATTGCCAGGTGATGGTTCGATTAAGGATGGGACGGTAAGTACCTCTTGGACAAAATTTACCCCACCAGCAGAAAGTCTAGCAGATGATGCACGACTTTTTACCATTGTATTGAATGCAACAGGTGCAGAATGTGCAACTTCTTCTTTTGGATTTGAAAATGAAGAAGCAGGAGACGAAAACTTCGAAGAGGTAACTGTTACTTCTACCGGTGGAGATATATTAGTTTCTGGTACTGATTGTGAAAGTGGAGAGCTTGATTGCATCAATGAATGCGAAGATTTTCCTGGTGTCATCTTATCTATGCCATGTATTACAGCACCTGCAGGAAGCAGTATTTGTATTCCTATTACAGTTTATAATTTTATAGATATAGAAGCGTTACAAGCAGGTATCATTTGGGATCCTTCAGTAATGGAATATACGGGTTTCCAAAATCTTGGATTTGTTATTGATCCTCCAAATGACCCTAACTCAGGTTTCGTTTTTAATGATAACGATGCCGAAATGGGTATGATTCGCCAATTCTGGACTGATGAGACAGGTAGTACACCTCAATCTCTTCCTGATAGTTCTGTCTTATACGAATTATGTTTCGATGTAATTGGTGATGATGGAGATATGATATCAATTGAATTTGGTAATATTGGAAACTTTGGTGTAGAAGTAGTGCAGTTAGGAGCAGGAGTTGAATTCTGCCTCGATCAAGGTACAGTTACTATCGGTGATATTGTAGGTGATGGTGTTCAACTTATCGCTAATGATGTAAGTGGTCTAGAAGGTGAGGTTGTGTGTGTGGATATCACAGTAAGAGGTTTTACAGACGTCACAGGTTATCAAGCTAATTTACAATGGGATAATGCCATTGTCGAATACAGTAGTGTTGAAATGCTTAATACCACTTTAGGACTTACTACTAGTAATTTTAACTTTACAACAGACCCGGATAATCTAAGTTTTACTTGGGATAATATAAATCCTGCGACACTTGATGATGATGCGATATTATTTCAAGCTTGTTTTACTGTAGTAGGAGATTGTGAAACCACACCTACATCTGTAGTTACTTTTGAAAGTACAGATATTTCAGATATCGAGTTTAGCGATCCTGTAGGCATGGCAATACCATTCACGGTTTCTAATGGAAGCGTATCAGTTCTGCCCTGTATCCATACTTGTATGCTTGTAGAGGTCTCTCAACCTTTATGTCCTGGAGGCGATGGAGATATCATAGTAATAGTGGAGGCAGATGATACTTGCGATTGTAACTGGTACCTTAATGGAGAATCCACGCCAATACAAACAACACCTGGAGACGCTAATTGCAATTTAAACGCGGTAGGTGCAGGAAGTTATACTTTCGAACTAACAGATGCATCTGGTGCTGTTGTATGTATGTTTGATCAAGCAATCATAGATCCAGCTTCTATTGCTACCAATCCTTCTATAACTAATGCAGCATCATGTGAAGAAGATACAGGAAGTATTACAATTAATGCGACTGGAGGAACAGGAACACTTACTTACACTTGGGTGCCAGATGTAAGTACAACAGATTCTGCTACAGAATTGCCGGCAGGAGATTATATGATTACAATATTTGATGAAAATGATTGTTTAGCTACTGTTATGCTTACAGTTATTACGGATCCTTTAATATTTGATGTAACCAATTCTACAGTTACAAATCCTATATGTAATGGATCTAATGATGGATCTATATCAGGAGCTGCAAGTGGCGGATGTCCTCCATATATGTTCGATTACGAAGGCGGAGGAGATGGAACAGGATTGGCAGCGGGAGATTACGGCGTGACCGTAACAGATACGAATGGAAATACTGCTGAAGGTTCAGTTAGTTTAACAGATCCTGAGGAAATTACTTTTACGGTATCCGTTTCTAATGAATCTAATGGAATGATGGACGGGTCTATTACGATAACTCCTAATGGGACAGCTCCTTATTCATATTTGTGGAATCCTGATGTTAGTAATACAATTGTAGATGATACTAACGTAGCAACTGGATTATCTGCTGGATTGTATGATGTAACTGTGACAGACTCTAAAGGATGTTCAGTGTCACAGCTAGGTATTGAAGTTAATAATACTATAACTATTCCATTGATTGGAACTGTAACTACAACAAATGTTGATGGTTGTTTCGGTGACTGTACAGGTGTTATAGCTAGTTCTGTTCTCAGTGTGACAGAAGGAACATTAACAATTGTCCTTTCTGGTCCATCAAATTCTACTCAAACTTTAGATTCTTCAGGTCCATTTAGTTTTGATGGATTGTGCGCAGGTATTTATTCAATAGCAGTAACTGATGTAAATAATGCTACTGACATTCAAGTAGACATAGAAATCAATGAGCCATCAGATATTGATGCTACTGTTAGCACAGGGGATGATAATAATAATTGTGATGGATTTATAGATGTAGTAGCTTCAGGAGGCACAGGGTTTTATACATACCAATGGGTAAACCAGGACTGGGATACACCATCTGTTTCTAATCTTTGTGCAGGATTTTACGATCTAGTAATAACTGATGATAATGGCTGTGTGTTTATGCTTATCGATATTGAAGTGGGTGGTGGATTTGATGTTCCATGTTGGGTACCTCGAAAAATAATTACTCCTAATAATGATGGAAAGAATGACTTCTTTACATTCAATTGTATAAATAATAGAGTAGCTGGATTATATATTTTTGATAGATATGGAAGAGAAGTGTATTCTAATGCTGATTATGACAACTCGTTCAATGGAGTAAGTGATAGTGGAGTAGTGCTTAGCGAAGGAGGATATATGTGGGTGCTCAATATTAATGATGGAGCAGAGGGAAGAAGAGTAGAGCAAGGTACACTGACACTACTCAGAGATTAGTATACCAAATAAGAAAACAATAAGTAAAATCAGCTTTTTAAAAAAGCAAAAATTATAATAGATGAAAAATCAAGTATTATTTACTTTGGCATTGGTCATTATGTCATTCATGGCATCGGCTCAGGAGAGGTACTTCGATGAGAGATATATATCTGCTCAGAGCTTTATGTTTCCTGTATTAGTAAATCCAGGTGCTATTGGAGTATCAGGTGATCATGAGCTTCTGTTTAATTATCGTAATAGCTGGTCTTCTTTCGAAGGATCACCAAGTACTATACATTTCAATTACAATGGCAATCTAGGTAATCGGGTAGGTTTCGGTGCTGGGCTATTTAGAGATAGTTTTGGAGAGTTAGAAACTACCAAAGGTCTAATAGGTTTCTCTTACACGATCGATTCACCTACCAATAAGTTAGGGTTCGGTCTTAATACAGAATATGTTCAGCATAGATTGGGTGGTGGAGCACTAGATGGTGTCGACGCTACAGACGAAGTTATCTTGAGGAGATTAGATGGTGCTCAATTTTTTGATATATCTGTGGGGGTGCACGGTGTGTATGATGAGAAAGTGACTTATGGAGTGTCATTTCCTTCACTGGTTAGTAGTAGAGTATCAGAAGATGTGCCAGGAGAAGAGACAGAAAGAGAAATAGGTATGATCTTATATGGTGGTTTTGATTATTATTCTGTAGGAAGCGGTATTCATATTATACCATCGATTACGATCAAGAAGCTAAATCAAGTACCTACGCATGTAGATCTTAATATGATGTTTAATTTCTTAGAAGAAAAATTAGTAAGTGGGGTAAATTATACTCTAGGTGGGGAGAAAAGACTTGGATTCTTGTTAGGTACAAAAATAGACAACGTTGGGTTCAACTATTCGTATAATATATCGAATACAGAATTTCAAAAATATAATAATGGTGCTCATGAGATTACACTCAGTTTAAACCTCAGTGCAAAGAAAAAAATGATCAAAGTGGAAGGTATTCAGTAAAAAAGTACCTCATATAAATTATTCCAAGGGTTCACATGCAAGTCATGTGAACCCTTTTTTTTATTGATTATTTCTGGTGCATTAGCCTTCTTTTGACTTTCGAAAAGTATGCTTAGTCCCTGAGAGAGAGTGTAGTTATAAATAAAAATATTTATATATAAATTTTTTTAATAGGTTTAATTAAATATCTTTGTGCAAGATCAGTAATGCTTATGTATTTAATGATTACACATTATAGATAATTGCCATGTAATAATTACCTGCGTATGGGTAGATAGTATGTTTGGTGGAAATGTATATTTGTGTTTAATAATCTTTGGCACACCATAGAAGTATGGTTTTGGCATTGATAAAGACGAAAAATAAAAAGACAACTACAACCCCGTCGATCTGGACTGACTATAATTAAGACGATAATCTACCACCCAGGTTGACATTAATTTTTCTCTAAGGCCTCTATTAATTATTCTTTTTACTTACGTGAGTGGGTAAAGGGATACGTGCGTATGCACTTACAGCATTGGCTAATTTTTTTTAATCGAAATACATTTAATAACCAAAACTCAATCTCATGAAAAAACTGATGTTCATTTGTTCATTAGCGTTCACGTTCTTATTAGGAGTACAAGAAATGTCAGCACAATATGTGCCTACAGATCAAGCTGCAACAATAGTAAGAAATGAAATTTCTACACTCCAGCAGGTAACGCCAGTAGTTACGACTTCGTCGTTTGCTAGTACACCACCGCAGGTTTCAATTGACGTAAGACTTAAGGAAGCTTTTCTAGGACTTGTTCTAGAGGGTTTAACTTCTCAAAATGCAGAAGTGCAAGCGGCAATAGATTTTGCTTCCAACTCAATGGCAGTAAACGTAGATGCTAACAAAAATGCAATGGTAGAGGAAGTGAAGAAATTCACTGAAGATCTACTCGCAGACTAAAAACCAATTTTTAAATTTTAATAACTAAACTTAAACTCATGAAAGATAAGATACAAATTTTACTTTCGATGTTCGTGTGTTTGTTGATGACATTCTCTATGAGTGCACAGACATACGATTTTAACGTAACACAATCTGACATTAGCAATGCTAATCCAGGTACTAATGCAGTCGGTTTCTTCTGTGGTGGTGGACTTGGTGTCATGTCAGCAGATGTTACTAACGTAGCATTTCAATGTCCAAGTGGAGATTTACTAGGCACAACAATAGGCGATGTAGTAATCGAGAATGTGACAGTAGACATTACCCATGTTTGGAATGGTGATATTGATATATTTCTAGTAGCACCTAGTGGAGCCAGTCTAATTTTGGCAGAAAATAATGGTGGATCATCAGACAATTATACTAATACAGTATTTATGGATGGTGGAGATAACATTAATGCAGCTGGGGCACCATATACAGGAACATACCAACCAGAAGGTGGTTCATTTGCAGGAAATTTAGCAGGTGAAGAAGCTGAAGGATCGTGGTCTGTTCAAGTATGTGACGATTTCTCATTTGGAGATGACGGTAATATTAATTCAGGTTCAATTACATTTGGAGGAAATGAATTAGCTTGTCCAATCGTATGTACATTAACATGTGATCCAGACCAATTAATCAACTTAGAAGCAGGAGAATGTGAAGAACTAGTTCTTTTCAACCCAGGAATGCTAGGAGGAGATGATCTATGTCAGGTAGCAGAAACGTTTGACATATCTGGATTCCAAGACGGATTTGGACCAGATGACGCTACGACAAATGCATCAGGTACTGGCGCATTCGTAGATGTATCAGGCGCACCAGTAAGCATCTTTACAGGAGGAGGAACAACTACAGGAACATCATGTTACAACATGGTAGCACCAGTGGCAGGAGCCTTTTCAGTAGATTGGGACTATGATACACCAGATGGTTCATTCTGGGATCCAGTATCAGTAACAGTAGACGGAAACAGAACAGAGGTGACAGCGAGCAACTTTGGAGGTGGAACTGAAAGTGGGACATTCAATGCTAACGTAAATGCAGGATCAACGATCAACTTATGTCAAGAGCATGATGCGTCAATAGGACCATCAAATTCGACATGGAGTAATTTAGCGTTAACAGTAGCACCAGGATATGTAATCGAGCAATGTGGAGGACCAGAAAGTGGATCTTACCAAGGACCTGGAACATATGTTATCGAATATTGTGCGACAAACAACCAAGATCTTGAAGATGTTCTAACTTGTTCAACTACTATCGTAATCAATGAATATCAAGGACCGGTACTTAGTGCATTAACATGTAACGACGGTGTAAATATATCAGTTGATGATGCATGTAATGTAGAATTCGGAGCAGATATGTTCTTAGAAGGAGGCCCATACTCATGTTATGATGATTACACAGTAACAATCATTCCATTTGGTAATCCAAATTTAGCATTAGTACCAACAGGACCAATAGATTTCTCAAACCTATTAGGAACTCACGAATATTCAGTTTCTTCAGAAGATGGAAACAGCTGTTGGGGAACGTTTATTGTTGAAGATAAGTTAGGACCAACAATTGCGTGTAGAAACTTAACAGTATCTTGTATTGAGCCAATTCCAACAGAGCCAAATCCTGGAGGAGAGGTAACATCTAATTATGTTATAGTATCAAACGTAATGCCTCCTGAGGATGCAGTTACAACGTACTCAATTGATATAGCAGACGGTGGTTCAATCACGGATCTTAATGTTATCGTTGACTTCGGTTATGATAACACGACTGCATCAGGATTAAAAGTAGTACTTACATCACCACAAGGAGTTGATTATCAACTATGGGATTACCTAAACGGTTGTGGTGGATTCTTCAGTTATATTGGAGATGATGCTGGTATTGCGGATAACACATGTGTAGCTCTTCAATCAGGGCTTAATTATGATATCGCAACTTTCTTAGGAGGGTTTGGATTTCCTTCTACACCTTTTTCAACAGCTAATGGTACTAATCCAGATGGAACATGGACATTAACTGTAGATGAGTCAACTGGATTTGCTGGAGAAGCAGGGCCGTTAACAATCAACAATGTTGAGCTTGTTATTACTCAATTTTTTGAAGAAGTATTACCTAGTGATAACTGTGGAAATGTAACTATATCTTCATCAGATGTAGAAACACCAGGATCATGTGAAACAGGAGTTGATAGAGTAATCGAGCGTACATACTTAATTACAGACCAAAATGGTATGTCAAGTGAGTGTACACAGACAATTACAGTAACTACAATCGGAGTGGATGATATCACTGCACCAATTTCACCAATTGATTTACCATGTGGAACAGGTACTAGTCCAGAAGATATTGTAACATTCTTCGATGACCCATCTACAAATGATATTACTAACTGTGACGTAGATGTAATTGAGAAGAATGAAGGAATAGCTTACGGATACTTCAATTACCCTAGCACAGGATGTGACGGAAACGTATACACTCAGCCTGTAGATAACAACGTATGTAGTTTATATTCAACATACAGTGATCAAGAGCTCCCAGCGTGTGAGCCAGGATGTAGTGGTAATGTAAAAGTGATCAGAACATGGTCAGTAATAGACTGGTGTAATCAATCAGACGCACCGTTGACATTCATTCAGATCATCAAAAATGTAGATACAGAAGCACCTCAAGTTGAGGCAGAAGGCTTTAGTGTAAGTGTAAACCCATGGAACTGTCAAGCAGATTTCTCATTGCCAGCGCCAACATTACTAAAGGATTCATGTACTGAAGATGTATCTTATACAGTAAGTGGACCTGCAGGAACAACATTGTTAGCACCTAATACATCAGCAAATTCAAGTGATTTCTGGATAGTATTTGGAGCACCACAAGGAGTTAACGTATTTACATATACAGCAAGTGACTGTTGTGGAAACACTGCAAACGCTGAGATAGAAGTAAGTGTATTCGATGCTACACCACCAGTACCAGTAGCAACAGCGAATGTCATAGTTAACTTAACAACAAATGGTACACCAGATGAGAACGGAAATGCAAGTGGAGAAGCAAAAGTATTTGTTAGCTCAATAAATAACGGTTCTTATGACGGATGTAGTAGTTCAGTGAAGGTTGAAATCGCAAGAGAAGACGATGCGTGTGATGTAAGCGGAAACGATACATTCAATGCAGATGGTCACCCAAGTGATGGATCACCAAATCCAAACGCAAGTAACTATGATCCAGATGGAGGAAGTTACGTTTCATTCTGTTGTGCAGATATCGATCAGGTAGATGAGGTAACAGGAGTAGAGTTCGGATTAGTGTCAGTAAGAATGAGAGTATTCGATGATGGTAACAATACAGGCTTCTACGGAGATTTCGTTGATATGAACGGAGACGGCGATGTACTTGATGCAGGTGAATATGACAACTACAACGAAACATGGGTAACTGTGAGAGTTGAAGGTAAATATGTAGCAGGTATAGTATGTCCAGCAGATGTAACATTAGCATGTGATATGGATTATACAGATCCAAATATGATCGGAACTGCAACAACACAATCATTATGTGGAAGTGAGTCAGTAACTACATCATTTACACCACAGCTTAATGCATGTGGAGTAGGATTTGTAATTGCAACATATACAGTTGAAGGTTCAAGTCCATCAATCTCATGTAGTCAGCGTATTACAGTAGAGAACCCGTATCCAGCATTTGATCCAAATGGAATCAGATTCCCACGTGACTTGCCTACAAGTCCTACAGGACAGATAGCATGTACGGACGATATCACATATGATCCACCAACATGGACAGCAGGACCTTGTGATTTCATAGGATACTCTGAATCTGTAGACACATTCTTTATTGAAGAAGGTTCAGGAGACAGTGATGCATGTTTCAAAATATTAAGATCATTCACAGTAATTGACTGGTGTGTATATGATGAGACAAATGGAGCAGAAGGATTAACACTTGGATCACAAACTATCAAGATCACAGACAAAGAGGCTCCGGTACTTTTAGCATGTGAAGATGCAACATATGATGTAGATGCTGACTGTGTACGTACAAGTACAGTATTGACTAATATGGCAGAAGACAATGGAGATTGTGCAAGTGATTGGTTGAAGTGGCAAGTATTCGTTGATACATGGGCTGATGGTGTAGTAGATTATGAGTATAGCTCATTCCTACCATCAAACGATTCAAATATCAACAACGATACGAACGGAAACGGAATCAACGACAGATACTTAGCTCCAACATCAAGTGGAGAAGAAGTAGCAGTTGACGTAACGGAAGTACTTGAGTCAAGCATGACTAATCATGTAGTATCTTGGAAGGTAACAGACGGATGTGGAAACGTAGCATCATGTGAGACTACATTTATGGTAGTTGATCAGAAAGCACCAACACCATACTGTGTATCTATCAGTACAGCATTAATGGCTAACGGTGGAGTTGAATTATGGGCTATAGATTTCGATCTAGGAGCATTTGACAACTGTACTGCACAAGAGGATCTAAGATTCACGTTCTCATCTACAGCACCAGAAAATGATAGTAGCTATGACGCTGCACTAAGATCATCATCAATGGAGTTCAACACTGCGGGAGTAATCTCAGTAGATGTATATGTATGGGATGAGTTAGGAAACTCTGATTTCTGTACTGTTACATTAACAGTAATTGATAACAACGGATCTGGATCAAGAGCGGCGGGTATTACTGCAACTGAGCTAGGAAACGGAGTTTCTGAAGCAGAGGTATTAATCGAAGCTAACATTAGTGAGTATCCATTAACTGTAGCAACATCAGCGACAGGTGATTATGCTTTCGATTCAAATCCAAATGGAATTGATTACGAAATCACAGTTAACAAGAATGATGATCACACTAATGGAGTAAGTACACTTGATTTAGTACTTATCCAGAGACATATCGTTGGATTTACAAATCTTGATAGCCCTTATAAAGTAATCGCAGCAGATATAAACGCTGATGATAAAGTAAGTTCTATTGATATTGTAGAGTTAAGAAAGCTTATTCTTGGAGTACAAGACGAGTTTAATAACAATACATCATGGAGATTTGTAGACGGAACACAAACTTTCGCTGACATAACTTCACCATTCCCAGTAGATGAGTCAAGAGTAATCTCTAACTTAACTGTTGACATGAATGAAGAGAACTTTGTAGCAGTAAAAGTAGGTGATGTAAATGCAACAGCTACACACAATGTAGCAGGAGCCACTACAGAAGTAAGAAGTGGAACTTCAATGTTATTGGAAGTATCAGACAGAGCAGTAGTAGCAGGTGAGCAGGTAGAAATATCTGTAAGCAGTGCAGACTTCAATGCTGTATCAGGTCTTCAAATGACTGTAGAGTTCAACGGACTTACATTCAACGATGTATCAGGAAAAGCAATCGCAGTAGGTGCGAGCAACGTAGGAGTAATCTCAGACAATGTAATCACAATGTCTTGGAACTCAAACACAGCAGTAACTACTACAGATGAGTTATTCGTAATCACAGCAGTGGCTACACAGAATAGTAACATCAGCGAGATGATCAAAGTAACAGACAGAGTAATTACTCCAGAAGTATACGTAGGATCAAGCTTAGAAACATTGAATGTTGAATTAGGAATCAGAGGTAGTAACGGATTAGCACTTGCTAACGAGTTAATGCAAAATGAGCCTAACCCATTCAAACAATCTACAGCAATTAGCTTCAACCTTGCAACTGCAGGTAAAGCATCTCTTACAATAAGAGACGTAGCAGGTAAAGTAATCAGAACAGTGAACGGTGAGTATGCAGCAGGAATGAACACTATCTCTATCGAGAAGAGTGATATCAACACTGTAGGTGTTCTTTACTATACACTACTCTCTGATGACTTTAGTGAGACTAAGAAAATGATCATTGTTGATTAACTGAAAATAAGGATTAAACATTTGGCTTATAGTCAATACGTTTTTAAGAGGCTGCTTTTTAAGCAGCCTCTTTTTATTTGGGTGGTATTAGTTTAATGTTTGTCCTTGTTAGATTACTAAAACAAAGAAACCCTCCGTATCTATTGATGCGGAAGGTTTTTAATGGGTGGGCCCACAGGGACTCGAACCCCAGACCCTCTGATTATGAGTCAGATGCTCTAACCAACTGAGCTATAGGCCCATGCTTTTTTAAGCGCTTGCAAATTTATACAATTCATAATATAATGCAATGGCTTAGGACTATTATTTCAAAATAACGTAAATAGTCTTATTTTTTTGATGGAGAACGGGAAACTTTCATAATTGTCAAAATAATCTATAGTAATGTAGCAGGTCTCTGTATTATTAATATTCAAGATAAATCTTCAAGACACTTATAAAATTTGTTGTTTGAAAAGTCTACCAACCCTTATTACTTAACTACCTTGAGGCTCAGATCTAGGCTTCCCGCAGAATGTGTAAGCGCACCGACTGATATAAATCCAACTCCAGTATTCGCGATTTTACGTACCGTATTCAGGTTGATTCCTCCAGATGCTTCGGACTCAAATTTGTCACCAATAGTCTGAACAGCCTCTGCGAGTATAGGTAATTCAAAGTTATCTAACATAATACGTGTCACCCCACCGATATCTAGTACTTCGTGTAGTTCTACTAAGTTCCGTACTTCTACAGTTATGTTAAGTCCTTTCTGTGTTTCTCTTAAGTACTTGTGTACTCGAGTAATTGCATCAGTAATACTTCCTGCGGCATCGATGTGATTATCTTTTATCATTATCCAGTCGTATAGACCGTCTCTATAATTAGTACATCCTCCGATGCGAACTGCCCACTTCTCTATGAACCTAAGTAATGGTGTAGTCTTTCGAGTGTCTAGAATAGTTACATCTGTACCTTCTACTTCCATCATGAACCTACTGCTCATAGTTGCTATTCCACTCATACGTTGCATCGCATTGAGTACTAAACGCTCTCCCATAAGTAGTGCTCTACTTTTGCATGTTACATAGAAAGCCTCATCGCCAAATTTTACATCACTACCATCTTCTATCATCATTTCGAACTGGGCCTCAGGATCAAGATGTTTAAATATCCTCCGAGCGAGATCAACACCTGCCAATACACCTGTATCTTTTATGAGTAGTCTCGCTTTACTGGTGCTATCCTCAGGGATACAAGCAAGTGAAGTGTGATCTCCATCTTGGATATCTTCATGTAATCCGTCAAGGATGAAGTCTTCTAGTAATTGAGGGTCTACGCCTTCCATCATGGCCGTTTCTTGTTTAGTTTGTAAGTAATTACTTAGATCATTTTGTTGATATCCTTGACATTTGGCTTTTGGTAAATTAAGCTATTGTCTTTGTCATTGTCATGAACTGCTCATATAACGAGTCGCAAGATAATCGCTTTTGTAATAGGATTCAACTCCTACTAATGATTGAATAATATGATGAAAGAAAGAATAAAGACTAATGCTAATCAATTTGAAAGTAAATGATAAACTTTGTCATACTCGAGCCATGTTCTCATTCTTATTTTTCATCCAGTCATTTAAAATTCAATCATTCGGCCTATCATTAAGAAATCGCAGATTTCGTTGAAGGCCTTCAAACCCAGTACGCTTAACAGGCGATCCGAAGAATATACGGTCAAAGACTTCTTCGGTGATTTCCATCCAATCTTTGCGACTCATATCTAGCATGCCTGCTTTGGGTTGGAAATCTGGCTCATTATGCTGTTTAGCAAATCTATTCCAAGGGCAGACTTGCTGGCAGATATCGCAGCCAAACATATAGTTACCCATTAAGTCTTTGTATTCTATTGGAATTTCTTCTTTCCGCTCAATGGTGAGGTAGGAGATACATTTGCTACCATCCATCACATAGCCTTCTTCGCTGATGGCATCCGTAGGGCAAGCTTCGATACATCTTGTACAGGTTCCACAGTGATCTTTGATAGGGGAGTCTGGCTCGATCTCAAGGTCGCATATAATCTCGGACAGGAAGAAGTATGACCCTTCCTTAGGATTGAGAAGTAAGGAATGTTTACCTACCCATCCCATTCCTGATCTACGTGCCCAGTCTCGCTCTAGTATAGGGGCACTATCCACAAATGCCCTACCATCAATATCACCTATCTCTTCTTTGACGTATTTCATGAGATACTTAAGTTTCTTCTTTACCACTTTGTGATAGTCTCGGCCATAGGCGTACATGGCTAGTTTTGGTGCCTCTGGATCATGCTGTGTGTCCTCATTGTAATAGTTGAACATGAGGCTGATTACCGTCTTGGCGCCGGGCACCAACTTAGTAGGATCGGTGCGAAGTTCGAAGTGGTTTTCCATATAACCCATCGTACCATGATTGCCACCACCTAGCCACTTCTCTAGTCTGAGAGCTTCGATATCCATATGCTCTGCCTTAGCGAAAGATACGCCTGAAAAGCCTAGTTCTCTGGCTTTTTGTTGGATTATAAATTTGTACTGCGACTTGTTCATATTAAGAACGCCAAGATACAAATATGACTGTAATACTATTTACAATGTTAATTGGTATCGGAAGTAAGAGTATTTATTCTAATGTTTTTTATAGATAAAAGGTCCTTGCGTCGCAACTCATACTTGCACTTCTTCAGCGCCAAAGCCTTGGCAGCAGCTATTTACCATTATGCTATTGAGCATTGCCACGCTAGAAGTGTAATTAGCAGTTCTCATTGTATTTCTAAAATGCATCTTCGCTTAGCAATGAATCTTTAGCAGAAGAGCATGATGAGACGGTAAATATCAGTACAACCGCTATGGGTAGGTATTTCATTATGGTGGATTTTTCAATATGAATTTAATGATAGTGAAATAATGACCGAAAAAAGTCTTGCAAAATATATTTTCAGTCCTGTTGCACGCATTCATGTGTTTTTAAACAATATGTCTTAGTGGATGATGTTATGAATTATTATACTGTTTCAGTCTTTATTAGTCCATTATGGTACTTATATTTAGGGTCACATTATATCTCGAAAATTAAATACTATTTAGTCTCAACTAATTAAACTATGAAGATAAATATTACACTTCTACTCGTTATGATATTTTTAACTAGCATGACAGCACAAGTAGTTATCAATGAGTACTCAGCATCTAATTTGACTAAATATGTTGATCAATTCGATAAGACAGAAGATTGGATAGAACTATATAATTCTGGCTCTTCAGCTGTAGATTTATCAGGATGGCACCTATCGGATAAAGAGTCCAAACCAGAAAAATGGGAGATACCAGACGGCGTTGTTATAGGAGCTAATGATCACATGGTTTTCCTTTGTTCTGGTAGAGACCAGGTATTCAAAAGTGGTTCTAATAGTCCTGCAGAATATCACACCAACTTTAAATTATCGCAAACTGGTAGCGGAGAAACGCTAATACTCTCAGATCCGTCTGCGGAAGTAATGCAATCAATTCCCTATGAGACGACATTAATTGAGAGTGATATTATCGAAAATTTTGGAAATTTACGAATAGATCTTGTAGAGACATCGAGGATACGAGTAACAGATGGTGCGGACGATTGGATGCTCACCACATCCCCATCATTTAATCAATCTAATAATGGATCTCCAGTATACTCTGGCTATACAGAGACTCCGACTATCGATCTCGAGGCAGGATTTTACGAAGGGACACAATCAGTGACTATAACTAATAATGAATCTAACTCGGTATTGAAATATACTACTGATGGTACTAATGTAAAAGAGGATTCACCAGAGTACACTGGAGCTTTTGAGGTGACAGAGAATACTGTAATCAAAGCAAGATCATTTAGTACAGATATGCAGATACTTCCAGGGAAAATGGATTTCACTACTTTATTCATTGATGAAAACATTTCACTTCCAGTATTCAGTATAGCTGCTGACGGCATCCAACTTTTGGCTAATGATAGAGATGATTTAATCCAAACAAGAGAATTTAAACCAGTAGGATCATTAGAATATTTTGATGCTTTAGGAGAAAGGCAAGCTGCATCATTTGGCGATTTGAATAGACATGGACAAGATAGTTGGGCACTAGATCATAGAAGTATTGATTGGGTTAGTAGAGATGAGATGGGATATAATAAGGCTATTAATACTGAGCTTTTTGAATATTCGGATAGAGATGAATATCAAAGAATCATCCTTAGAGCTTCTGGAGATGATAACTATCCAGCAAGACAAGATGGTAATCTCGGAGGATCGCACGTCGGTAGTACGCACGTGAGAGATGAATTCGTGCATCAGATAGCTCAGGATGGAGGAATGAAAGTAGATGTAAGAGCAGTAGAGAGAGTAGTAGTATTTCTCAATGGGGAATACTGGGGTGTATATGGACTGAGAGAACGTCCAGTAGATCATGATTACATAAAAGAGTATTACGGACACGAAAAGCCTGAAGTACAATTTTTATCTACTTGGGGACAAACTGAAGCAGAGTACGGTGGATATCAAGCCTTGTTCGATTGGATACAATTCAGAGAGTTTATTCTCAACAATGATATGGGTATAGAAGAAAATTATCAATATGTAAAAGACAATTATCAAGTACAATCTCTAATAGATTATATGGCTGTCAATCTCAATACAGTTGCCAAAGATTGGCTCAACTATAACACTGGTTGGTGGAGAGGACTGAATCCTGATGGATCTCATAAGAAGTGGGGATATATCGTCTGGGATATGGACGCTACTTATGGATATTATATCAACTATACGGGAGTACCTAATGAAACTCCAAATGCAGAAGCTTGCGATATAGATGAAATATCTGATTATATGGATGACTTTTTCGGCGGCTGGGGTAGCGGTGGCGGAGATGGGTTTAATGATAATTATTTAACTCCGGTAGATTGCGCTACAGTAGGGGTTAGTAGTCCTTATGATAGCGATGACCCTATATTCAATTGGGTAATTCAGCAAGACGAATCTTGTTGTGAGAGCAATTGGGACAATAGCTGCCAAGCTAGATATGATTTCATAACTGAGTACGGTACCAATACATCTGAGTTTCTATCAGTAAATGGTAACATCGGTAAGCATGAAAAAATATTTTTAAAACTACAGGAAGAAAGTGATGAGTTTAGGCAATTATACTATTCTCGTCAGGCAGACTTAATTAATACAGTTTATAGCTGCGAAAATATGCTGACTACACTAGATGCTATGGTGGCAGAGATCAGGCCAGAGATGCCAAGACAGATCGCAAGATGGGGAGGAACTTTGGAGGAGTGGGAAGGAAATGTAGTGCTGCTTAGAGAATTCGTAGAGCAAAGGTGTGAGCTTATAGGTGAAGGAATGGAGTGCTTCGATTCTATTACAACATCATATAACTTAACTCTCAATACTTCTCCAGAGGGAGTAGGAGAAATCGACTTAAATACACTTGATATTAGAGAAATGCCTTGGACGGGTAAATATTTTGATGGTATGGAAAATATCATCAAAGCTAGAGCTTTCGACGAAGATGATTGGTATTTCAGTCATTGGGAAACTATTAATGGAACAGCAGTAACCGAGCCTACTAATTTTAAATCTGCAATCAGATTGACCCAAGATGAAGAGTTGATAGCAGTATTTAGCTCAGATCCAGTAAGTACATATGAGACAGAGACTGGACATACTTTCGAAGTATTCCCAAACCCTGCCAGTGATTATGTAGTACTTAATTTTGATTTGGCTAAAGCCTCAGATGTCAAAGTAAGTATCTACAATACATTAGGCAGTAAGGTCGCTGATGTATATTCAATCAGTGGTCAGCGAACAGCCGGTCAACATACAGAAAAGATCAATATTGACGGCCTAGGACTCACATCTGGTATGCACCTTATAGAAGTATTAGCTAATGACGACAAAGCAGTATTTAGAGTCATGATCTCTAAGTAATGCAGTTGTTTGTCACTTTATATTGAATAAATAAGATAGAAACGAGGACCTTGTCATTAAGATAGGGTCTTTGTTTTAGTGAATGGAGCAAATAATTGTAAGACAGTAGATTCGAGTTTGTATAAGTCTATAATTCTTACTTATTTCATATCATGAGTTTACAATAATCGGTATTCTGTACCACCCAAATTTTTTTGTGGTATAGATTGTGTAAATTGTATTAGTAAATAAACTAACCACAGTTGAAATTTGACAAGAAATATCTACTCGCCCTTTTACCGCTAGCCTTAGTAAGTGGGCTCCTATATTACTTCAGTGATATAGCGACTTATGTAGTATTGGCATGGGCATTATCCATGGTAGGTGCACCTATTGTGATGAAACTAAGAAAATACCTTGGCAAAAATGTGGCTGCTGGAATCACAGTAGGTTTATTTGTGTTGCTGATAGGGTTAATACTATGGATTTTTATTCCTCCGCTATTACAGCAAGCTAAAAACCTGACTACAGTAGATTATAATAAGATGATTGGAGGACTCGAGCAACCAATTAATGACTGGAATCAGTGGCTCGTTAACCGTGGCCTAATGGAAGATAGAGCACCCAAAATTACGGAAGTCTTTGTAGAGCCTATTCTTGAAAAAAAGCCGATAGTAGCTACAAAGGTTATTCCATTGGATTCACTGCTTAATGACTCGACGAAAGTAGGTACTAATATAGCTTTGGTAATTAATATTGATAATGAGGCGATATATCATGAACAGTCGAAACTGGACAATGTGGCTGGTGACGAAGATGGATTATTAGATATTTATAAGGGAATCTATGAGTATTTTAATCCCTCTATTATTCCATCAATATTCTCTTCGTTCGTAGGTTTTTTTGGTAATATATTGGTAGCGATTATGTCGATCTTATTTATTGCATTTTTCTTTCTGAAAGAACAAGGATTGTTTAATAATATGATTACATCTATCCTCCCCAACAAGTATGAAGGGCAGACTTTTACCGCGATAAACCAATCTTCTAAATTACTTATAAGATATTTTGTAGGAGTAGTGGTTCAGATTATGATCATTACGATATTTGTATCTCTAGCATTGAGTATACTAGGTGTTAAGAATGCTCTGTTAATTGGTTTTTTTGCAGCACTCATGAATATCATTCCATATATAGGTCCGATACTAGGGGCATCATTTGCGGTATTAATTACATTGTCATCTAATTTGGCATTGCCGTTCTATGATGAGATGTTACCATTGCTGTTCAAAGTAATGGGAGTATTTATGGTGATGCAATTGCTCGATAATTTTATACTACAACCTAACATATTTTCTAAATCTGTGAAGGCACATCCACTTGAGATATTTATAGTAGTACTAATGGGCGCTAAGATAGGAGGTATCATAGGTATGGTAGTTGCTATTCCAATTTATACGGTATTGCGAGTTCTAGCAAAAGTATTCTTAAGCGAGTTTAAGGTAGTGCAAAGTATTACTAAAGGAATATAGCGTTTTTCGTAGAAAAAAGTGACAGAGTATTTTGGCAGCGATTCAAAGAAACGCTTACAATATTCCAAGACAATTTCCGTGATCAATCTCTTGTCTTCTGTACGTATTCTATTGATGACTTCTAACTATACATAGAATTCAGCCAACTGAAATTTACTTTTTCAAAGCTTTTTCAAGTGCTGCAGTAGCAGTCACTGCCTTCTCATAATCAGGTTTGATATTCATACTATTTTGATAGTCTGTTAGAGCATTTTCTAGATTTCCTTGTAGCTCATGTACGACACCGCGATAATAATAGCCGACATGATTGCCAGGATTATTTTGAGTTATGATGTTGAACTGTTCATAGGCTTTTTCCAATGAATCTTGCTCTATGTAGAGTAAACCAGAGTTAAGGTTGGCTTTTAAGTAATTTTTATCCAGTATATGTATTTTTCTATATAGTTTTTGAGCTCCGAGCACATCTTCATTATTCTGAAGATAGAAAGCTAAGGAGTGCAATGCGCTCACGTTTTCAGGTTCTGCAGTTATAGCATTTTGATAATATCTTTTAGCTAAAGGATCGTTTTCAGCCATAGCATTTTGTCCTAAAATGAGCCATGCGTCTACTAAATCTGAATCATTTTCTACAGCAGTCAAGAATGCATTTTCAGCTTTCTTTTTATCTTCATCATGTTCATTAAATACCATCCCTAACATAAAGTATGCTTCAGCATTGAGGGGCTCGTACTTCAGTATCTTATTGAGAGTAGATACTGCATAATCGTATTGGAGGAGTATGTACTGAGTTTCCGCAAGTTTAAGTTGGGTAGCTGTTCGCTCAGGATACATTGCACCTACTCTCATCATAGTCATCAGGCCTAGTTTAGATTGACGGAAATCCATATACGCATCACTGAGTAGATGATAGTAGTTAGGATTGAGAGAATCCAACTGCACCGCTCGTTCAGCATCTTTCACTGCGTATTCGTTTCCGTTGTTTTCCATGTATGCTTTCGCTCTTTCATAGTAGAGGCTTGCGTCTAGAGGAAATTTTTGGATCTCGGCCGTAAGCAGGTCTATGGACTCTATACCTGTAGTATTTATAGATACAGAGGATTGAGCTGAAGTCTTTATATCTTCTTTACACTGAATCAATAATAAAGCGCCAAGAACTAATAGTAACGTGGTAAGGGTACGATTCATATTATATATCATATATCATAATGTTATAACGATTACAAAAGTAATAATCCTATTTGTTTCGGCTAAGTTATTCTTGATATATAGACTTTAATGACCATCTAGCATAAAAGACATCATAACATAGCGGTATAATTACCATCGAAAAGACAATCCTATTTTAAAGCTTTTTATTTAATTAAAGTTATCCCTAAATCAGGATTTTTTGACTATTTGATAGGTTAGTGCTGCTTTGATACATCGTTTTATTTCCTCAGTCGCATTGGTTTGGTCCATTTGAAATACTGATGCTCTAGTATTTCCATTCTTAAGTGTATCTTCATATATTGATTTTAAAGTGGTCACTAATGTGCTAGTGTGTTTGAATTTTAAAGCATATTGATCTCGATTTTCAACCTTCGAGTCAATTATAATACTTCCTTTCTTAGCGAGATAACTAAGTTCTTCTCATTTCAGTGTCTCCTCAACAGTAAATTCCTATTGCAAAGACAAAACCTTTCTCTTTACAATGCTATTATATTTAAAACTGATAGATAACTGTTTTCTCACTCAGATCATCGTTATTTGTGAGTTATACTATCATCCTCATTAGTAGAGATTATAACATGCCTAAAGTCGTAGAAGAAGAATTTATAGAAGTCATAGGTGCTAAAGAGAATAATCTCAAGAATATTAGTGTCAAGATCCCACGTAATAAGCTAGTGGTGATAACGGGTATTAGTGGTAGTGGTAAATCTTCATTGGCCTTCGATACGATATATGCTGAAGGGCAGCGAAGGTATATGGAAACGTTTTCATCATATGCACGTCAGTTTATGGGAAAGCTCGATCGACCAGAGGTAGAGAAGATAGATGGACTCAGCCCTGTCATTTCAATAGAACAAAAGACAACTGCATGGAACCCAAGATCTACGGTAGGGACTACTACTGAGATATATGATTTTCTCAGGCTGTTATATGCTAGAGTAGGAGAAGCATACTCTCACGTGTCTGGTAAAAAGATGATTAAGTATACAGAGCAGCAAATCATCCAGCATATACTTGACAATTTTAATGGAAAGAAGATAGCAGTATTGGCACCGTTAGTGCGTGCAAGAAAAGGACACTACAGAGAACTATTTGATAGTACTCGAAAGAAAGGATACACCAAAGTAAGAGTCAATGGTGAAATCATAAATCTTGAGCCAGGACTTAAACTAGATCGATACAAAACACATGACATTGAGTTAGTCGTCGATCGCCTCAAAGTAGATGAAGGTCGAAGAGATAGATTGTCAGCATCACTTCAGATGGCACTCAAGTTGGGTGGAGATTTTATTATGATTAATGATGTAGATGCCAATAAGATCATACCATTCAGTAAACAATTAATGGATCCAGAGTCAGGAGTATCTTACGAAGAACCATCACCTAATTCATTTTCATTTAATTCGCCTTATGGTACATGTCCAACGTGTAAAGGCTTGGGTCAAGTGAATGAAGTGGATATGGAAAAGGTCGTACCTGATGATACGAAGTCAATCAATGGTGCCGGTATTGTTCCTTTTGGAGAAGTGAGAGACAATATGACTTTCAAACAATTAAGAGCAATCGCTAAAAAGTACAAATTTAGTTTTTCAACTCCTATCAAAGAGATTCCAAAGAAGGCGCTAGAGATAATCTTGCATGGTGGTGATGATAGCTTTATAGTAAAATCTCATTCGTCGCATGATCTTACATACAATTTGGCAGAGCAAGGTCTTCTCAATATGCTCAGTCGATGGTATAAAGATAGTACGAGCGAAAAGATCCGAGGATGGGCCGAAGACTTTATGACTATCAATACTTGCTCAAGCTGTGAAGGGTATCGCTTACGAAAGGAATCTTTGCACTTCAAGTTAGGAGATAAACACATTGGTATACTAGCACACATGTATCTAGATGAGCTCGCTGAATGGATAGATGAGTTGCCAAAACATCTTAATAAAAAACAAAATACTATAGCGGAAGAGGTCCTAAAGGAGATAAGAATGAGGGTAGGTTTTTTGCTCGAGGTAGGATTAGACTATATGACTATAGATAGACCTACACGGACACTCTCTGGTGGAGAATCTCAACGAACTAGATTGGCGACTCAGATCGGATCACAACTTACAGGTATTACGTATATCATGGATGAGCCGAGTATAGGACTACATGAGAGAGATAATCACAGACTGATCAATGCACTTAAAAATCTATCCGATATAGGGAATACAGTAATCGTAGTTGAGCATGACAAAGATATTATGTTAGCTTCTGATTACTTGATAGATATTGGTCCTGGTGCTGGAGAATATGGTGGCGAAATAGTAGAGCAAGGAACGCCAAAAGAAATACTCAAAAAGAAAGGTACTACTGCGGCATATCTAAGTGGAGAGTTAAAAATTCCAATTCCTGAAAAGCGAAGAAAAGGAAATGGAAAGTTTTTAGAGCTTAAAGGGGCTATTGGAAATAATCTTCAGAATGTCTCTATGAAGATTCCATTAGGGGTACTTACCTTAGTGACAGGAGTATCAGGATCTGGGAAATCTAGTTTGATTAATGAGACATTGTATCCTATTCTCAGAACTGAGTTTCATAGAAGTTTACAAAAGCCGCTACCCTATAAAAGTCTCAAAGGTATGGAGCATCTTGATAAAGTAATCGAGATAGATCAATCTGCTATCGGTCGTACACCTAGATCCAATCCTGCAACTTATACTGGGGTATTTACGGATATACGAAAGTTATTTACCAATCATCCAGAGGCGAAGATACGTGGATATAAAATGGGAAGATTTTCCTTTAATGTAAAAGGTGGAAGATGCGAAACTTGCGGAGGTGCAGGTAAGCGAGTTATTGAAATGAACTTTCTCCCAGACGTACTCGTAGACTGCGAAGAATGCCAAGGACGTAGATATAATCGTGAGACGCTAGAGATATTATTCAAAGGAAAATCTATCTCTGATGTACTAGAAATGTCAGTGTCAGAAGCGGTAATTTTTTTTAAAAATTTACCTAATATCTATCGTAAAATCAAAACACTAGAAAGTGTAGGTCTAGGATATATCACACTCGGACAACAAGCCACAACGCTCTCAGGAGGAGAAGCACAACGGGTCAAACTCTCAGAAGAATTATCTAAAAAAGATACAGGGAATACTTTTTACATATTGGATGAACCAACAACAGGATTGCACTTTCAAGATGTACAGCATCTGATAAATGTCCTCAATAAATTAGTAGACAAAGGCAATACAGTCGTAATAATAGAACATCATATGGACGTAATTAAAGTAGCAGATTATATCATTGATGTAGGACCTGAAGGTGGAAAAGGCGGAGGAGAAATAGTATTTTCAGGTACTCCTGAGAATCTCGCTAAAAATAAAAAAAGTCATACCGCTAGGTATTTGGCTAAGGAGCTCGTTTAGACATTAGTAATATTCTACTAAGTCAATGTAGGAATATATGATTCATTTGCACTTCTTCAAGAACGTCCAGAACTTTTTCTTCCCAGTTCGATTTGATATTTAAAGGCGGTACTTTATTGCGTTTCATCCAGTGAAGCGCCTAGTGATTGACTATGCCTGAAAGTCTTCCTATCGGTATGCCTCTAATTTTATTTAGCTTAAGTGGGCCATAGAGGAACAAAATATATCCATCATATAGATCTTCTAAATTGTTTTTATAAGCATATGACATGGCTGCATTGCAAGCGGTCAAAAATGATTGGGTATACTTTGTTTACTAAGTGGAATATCTTTTATCCCGACAGATGTGTTAGCGGCACTTATTATATAGGAGGGTTTATCTGGCCACAATATATTATCATCTCCTTGCAATACTCGATCCATATATTCTTTAATCTTCTCACATGAAGAATTGGTGTTTGGGTTCGATACTGATTATAAGTCTTGATACTCACTAGGTCATTGTCTTTTTCAAATAGGGTAGAGCTAGTCATTTGTAGTATTGGACTGTCTTATCTTTTCTTAGTGTGCCAGAGCATGCATTAGATCGCGATCGATCTTCTTATTGATGTGTTTTTTTATGGGGGATATGATGCAAGGTTTAATTCCTATCATAATTTTATATACTGTTGTATCGCTTCCGCGATCTTTCGGTTATTGCTAAGACGCGGTACTTTATTTTGGCCACCTAGTTTTCCTATAGATTTCATATGATTTCTAAAAGTATCGGTCTTCATCTCTCTCAATACTAATGGTTTTAATACTTTTCCTTCTATTAGATCTTGATAATAAATATTCTTTCTACTTAATTGTGAATCTAATTCTTTACAAAACATATTGATGTCTTTAGGAGATTGGCTAAACTCTACAAACCATTCATGATAAGGTGTGCTTCCGTCTATTGGATTGACCTCAGGAGCTACGGTATATTCTACTACCTGTGCATCATACTTGGCGCAGGCGGCTAACATTGAATCTTCTATTTCTTTACCGATTACATGCTCTCCGAATGCAGATATAAAATGCTTGATACGACCACTCACCACAATGCGATATGGATCCAACGACACAAATTGTACACTATCACCAATGATATAGCCCCAAAGACCAGCATTGTTATTGATGATGATCGCATAGTCTTTATATAATTCAATATCATTCAGTCCAAGCCTTGAAGGATAATTATTTCCCATCTCCTCCACTGGCACGAATTCAAAGAAAATTCCTGAACGGGTATTGAGCAATAGTCCTTCATTCTCAAGTCTATCTTGAAATGCAATGAACCCTTCGGAGGCTGGGTAGGTTTCTAAACTTGGAAGTCTTTTGCCTATAAGCTTCTCTATAGTATCTCGGTAGGGCTCGTAATTGACACCACCATACACGAAAATCCTGAGATTTGGGAAGATCTCCATAATGGTTTTCTTGCCAGTAACTTCTATGAGTTTTTCAAAGTACATCTGTACCCATGGCGGAATTCCACCAATTAGTCGCATGTCTTCATTCTTAGTTTCGTTGATGATAGCATCAAGTTTTTCTTCCCATTCTTCAATACAGTTGGCCTCATAACTTGGCAATTTGTTGGCTGCTACCCATGCCGGTACTTCATGATTAACTATACCAGATAAACGACCTGTAGGTATACCCGCTTTGTTTTCCATCTCAGGTGACCCCGAGAGAAACATAACCCGTCCATCCAATACATCTTGCATCCTGGCTTGACTCGCTACATTGAGAAAAGCAGAAGTAGCCGTCCTCATATGATTCGGCATACTATCTTTGGTAATAGGAATATATTTCACGCCAGAGGTAGTGCCGCTAGTCTTGGCTAGATATTTTGGTTTGCCTGGCCAAAGAACGTCTTTCTCTCCTGCAAGTATCATATCTATATATGGTCTAAGTTCTTCATAATCCCTTAGCGGTACACAAGCAGCAAAAGACAGATGATCATTTATACTAGCAAACTGATGATCCTTACCAAATTGTGTGTTACGCGCTTTTTTAATCAGTTGTTTCATGATATTATCCTGATCACGAGCTGCATTGGCTGTCCACTTGGTTGTATCTCTAGCGATCCAATTGCAAAAAGGTTTCGATATGGTCGATTTGTATCCCATACATGCAAATATCTTAAATAAAAGAAAGTACTACGATTATTATCGATTGATATTATAATGATATCAGAATGTGTTTCATTTGAATCGCTCTATCAATCGAATATTGAGGAATATCCAACCACATTATTGTGGACATATATTTTCAGAGTTTGATCATTCATAATCATGTTATTTTCCATCTTATTATTTGATTGTGTACTGAATAACACTTTTATTTTTTGAGATTGTTATACTCGATGTGATTTTAACTGTATTATTTGCTGGTCTATCAGAAATAGGACCGTTGCAAGAATCCATAAGATTAATAGACACTATCAGATCATTCCGAAAGGATTGATAATTCAGAAGGTTGATGTTATTTTCAAATGTAATTGCATGAGTCAGAAATTTTATCTCTGTTCAATAGATTTATAATAATCGGTTTATACTTTTTAACGAACGATCTATATCTGGTTAAATAAATATTTTAAATCAGTTGATACATTCGTCGAAAGAAGTGTTTGTAATTTTTCTAACCGTCTGAAGCTTAGAAAAGTACACCTACATCAACGAAATAAAGCATCTTGGTCCACTTATTGAAAAGTTTATAAGGTTCAAAGTATATAACAAATTTTTAAAATTATATGTGTTCCAATCTTGGGTAGATAACCCTCACACTATCACTGACTTTATACATCTATAAAAACAACATTAGAGATAACTCTTTGGTTACTAGTATAAAAACATATAACATATTTTCGTAATATGTAAATATTATCATTATGTTTACATCTCCTAGCTGCAGTATATGAAGAGAGTATCCCAATAAGTATCTTTCCCAAGAAGGTCTTATTTATACTCGTAGATTAAAAGAACTTGAAGTATCGATCTAACCAGTTGATGCATCTCTTTATTTATAGGAAACCTCATTTCTATTTACTAGACATAGATCAAGTTTTAAAGAAAAGAAAAATTCGTACTACCCAAACGAAACAGAGAAATATGGCTGTGAAATCTACCACTAAGAAAAAAACAAGTAAAGCAAAAAAAGGTAAGATACAGGATGATAGACTGCGCAAGATCTTTGGTATAGTATGCTACTTGTTGGCAATATATCTAGCGGTAGCATTTATATCTTATATGTACACTTGGAAGACAGACCAAGATAAAGTTCTCCAATTTAGTTGGGAAATTATGATGCAAGGTGACCTTACTGTATCTAACTGGTTAGGTAGACTAGGAGCATTCGTTTCCAATGCATTTTTCTATTGGGGCTTTGGATTACCATCAATAGCATTTGTGTTCCTATTATTTAAATTAGGTTCAGATTTTATAAAGAAGAGATCACTTCAGCTTTTCTTTTATAAGGCTAAAGATGCATTACTATGGATTGCATTCCTATCATTAGTACTTGAGTTTTTATTTAGAGGAAGTGACTTCACATGGGGTGGAGCCTTTGGAGAAAGTGCCTGCCTTTGGCTGATTAATTTTGTCGGTTCAGTAGGTCTTTTTTTCCTTTTACTATTCAGCCTTGTGGGTTTTGTCATCTGGCAGTTCAATCCACAGTTGAGTCAAATACAAGCAATGTTACCAGGTGGAGAGAAGATAAGTCTTGACACGATTCCTTTCGCCGAAACGATAAATCGATTCCTTAGTAGTATGCCTACTATAGGGTCTGAAGAGAAAGTAGCTCAGTCGACCGCTTCAGCTACTTCTTCTAAAGATGACTCTAAAGGCTATACTGCATTGCGTCCTTCCCAAGAGGACGAGGCCCTAGATGGTGCCGTTCCAAAAACCACTATTAGTACTGATGGACAGGAAACTCCAGGATCTGCTTTAGATTTTGAGTTGCCTGCGCCATCTGCTAGTAATCGCATGCGTAAACCTAAGTATGACCCTTCTGCTTTAGAGATGGAGGTAACGGATATATCAGAGGAACCAAAAGCTTTATCTAGTTTGGGTTTCCAAGAAGAATCTATTGGTGATCCTATGGATAGAAAGACGGTTGAGTCAGGAGCTGCGGATAAGCTAGAAATCAACAAAGAAGAAGATACTAGTCAGCCATACGATGAGAAACTTGATCTTTCTAATTATGTACCTCCTAAGATCGAATTTTTAGAAGAGTACGCGGATCGAAAAGTAGAAATTGATAGAGCAGAACTAGAGTCTAATAAGGATCAAATTATTGAGACCTTACTCAATTATAAAATAGAAATTATTAAGATCCGTGCAACTATAGGACCTACAGTGACACTTTATGAAATAGTACCTGCGCCTGGTGTAAAGATTAGTAAGATCAAAAATCTTGAAGATGATATAGCATTATCTCTTGCAGCACTCGGAATACGTATCATAGCACCGATACCAGGAAAAGGGACTATAGGTATAGAAGTACCTAATAAGAATCCGCAGATAGTAAGTTTCCATGAGGTAGTGACAACGGATAAGTTCCAGGCGAGTAAGATGGCGTTGCCGATTGCACTTGGGAAGACGATATCCAACGAAGTATTTGTAGCTGATCTAGCGAAAATGCCTCACCTTCTAGTGGCAGGAGCTACAGGTCAGGGTAAGTCAGTAGGTATCAATACCATATTGATGTCTCTGTTATACAAGAAGCATCCCTCACAAGTGAAGTTAGTGTTGATAGATCCTAAGAAGGTAGAGTTATTTCCATATGCTAGTTTAAATAAGCATTTCTTAGCTTTCTTGCCGGATCAAGAGGAACCTATCGTAACTGATACGACTAAAGCGATACATACGCTTAACTCTCTATGTATGGAGATGGATGCAAGGTACGATTTACTCAAAAAAGCTAGAGCGCGTAACTTAAAAGAATACAATGATAAGTTCTGTGCACGTCGACTTAATCCAAATGACGGGCACAAGTTTTTACCATATATAGTATTAGTAATAGATGAGTTTGCCGATCTAATCATGACAGCTGGTAAAGAGATAGAATTACCTATCGCAAGGCTCGCTCAGCTAGCAAGAGCGATTGGTATTCACTTGATTATTGCAACTCAGAGACCATCTGTAAATATCATTACAGGAATGATCAAAGCAAACTTCCCTGCGAGATTGGCATTTAAGGTGACTAGTAAGATAGATAGTCGTACTATACTGGATGCAGGTGGTGCAGATCAGCTTATCGGTAAAGGAGATATGCTGCTTAATATTGGCAGTAATATAGTACGTCTGCAATGTGCCTTTGTCGATACTCCAGAAGTAGAGAAAGTGATAGATCATATCTCAGATCAACAAGGATACGCAGAGCCATTCTATTTACCAGAGTTTGTTGGTGAGGAGGATCTTAGTAAAGATGGATCCAGCCTCAAGTTCTCAGATTTGGATAGTATGTTCAAAGATGCTGCGATGTTGATCATCGGTAGTCAACATGGATCTACATCAAGTATACAACGTAAGTTACAATTAGGGTACAACCGTGCAGGTCGTATCATGGATCAAATGGAACAAATGGGTATCGTTGGTCCAGCAAAAGGCTCCAAGCCTAGAGATGTACTATTCTTTTCAGTTGAAGAGTTTGATCATTGGTGGACGGAGAAGAGTAAACTTTGATAAAAAGTTACTTATCAAGTTAAGCAAAATATACAATATATAACTGAAATTAACAAAATACATGTAACCAAAAGGGGTGAAAACCTATGTAAGGAAGATGTGGAAGAGTAAGACATTTCCCAAAAATCTCAAACTCAACTCATCTTGCCGCTAACAGACTCTGAACCGGTCCTTAGCACCTACTATATTTCACTTATCATAGCTATACCAAAACATCAACGCATTTATGCAGACGAATTGGTATAGCACTCAGGAACAGTAAATACGCATACTACTCTGTAGAGCATAACGTGGCTCTCGAACCTGATAATGAAAAGGGCAAGCCTAACTAGCTTGCCCACTTTTATTACTTTACCCGAGGTTTTAACCTCATTCTTGCAGCTTTTCCATCTTAGCTATATTAGGTACGATCTCTATAGATATGAAGTCCCTTACAGTCTCGATGATCATATTGTGCTCTTCAGTAAAGTCTTCTGGAAAAAATCCCTCTGAGGTATTCATAGACTTGATGATGAATTCTCTTCCCTTTAGCGATCTATTTTTGCGGATATAATGGACATTTTTATGGGTATTTAATGATTGATTATTCAATAATTATACTTAAAGTGAAATAATTCATTTTAAATAAAAAATAATAATTTAAAATTAATTTATAACTAATTGATATTATGTCTTTTATGAATTTATTTATAATTAACTTTTAGTATAATTATCATAGTTAGTGCTATCACTTGGTACTGATAGTAAGACAAGTATGTATTAAAAAAAATAGTATGTTACTTTTAGAGTTTTTGGTATACTTAATTTATGATGAATTACTAGTTGTTTAATTGCTTGAGATTAATTACTTTTGCAAACTCTTAAAATAAGGGTATATTATTTAAACAACAAATACACGGAGATACATGCTTATCATCAATGTAAAAGACGAGGAGTCAATAGACAGAGCACTTAAAAGATACAAGAGAAAAATTTTCTCAACAGGTATCATTAAAGAAGTAAGAAAAAGAAAGACTTACACTAAGCCATCTGTTGCAAGAAGAGAACAAATAATGGGAGCGGCATACAGACTTGGTAAGTTTGGGGCGGCTAACAGTAATACATAGGTTTATTGTTGTATCAAGCTTTCTGCTAGATCAATAAGCAATATTTTCTATATAATATACAAAGGGGTAATTCGCTCTACGCGAATTGACCCTTTTTTTATTATATAGCGGTTAATGAGTCGAAGTCAATTCAGTATGCTCTACTTGTGATAGACAAACTTTATTTTTTAATTTCGGAAGGATATATTTTTTAAGAATGCGATTTGGTTTGGCTAGCATTTAATTCCATTTTTTTTGAATTGAGAAAATTGAACTGTCGTTAGATAAATAATTTTAGTCAAACTCTGTTTTCATTTAATGAGAAAAAGATTCAGTTATAATCAACCAAAGACCAATAACGTCTATCTCATTTTTGACCAATTACATATTATAAAAACATCTAATTTGTTAACTTTGTCGACATGGCAAAGCAAAAGTCAATACAAACAACGCTAGAAGTAGTCGGAGATACTGCACCCGACGTTAGTAAATGGGAAAGCCGTAAACTCCAGTTGATAATATTAGCTGCGCTTTCTATTGTTCTGTATGCCAATACTATCACCCATGATTATACACAAGATGATGCGATAGTCATCAATGACAATGAGTTTACTACTCAAGGTTTCGCGGGTATTCCTGCTTTATTAAAGTATGATACTTTTAGAGGTTTCTTCAAAGTAGATGGAAAAGAGAAGTTGGTTTCTGGTGGTCGTTACAGACCATTGACACCAGTGATGTTTGCTATTGAGTATCAGTTATTTGGATACAATCCTGTGATAGGCCACTTGCTGAATATATTGTGGTTTACTCTACTAGTACTAGTACTATACCTTACCTTAGAAAGATTATTTCTTAAGTATGATACCTCTTCTAAATGGAGATATATGATATTCGCGGCTTGTATTCTTTTTGCCGTCCATCCAATACACACGGAGGCTGTGGCTAATATCAAAGGTCGTGATGAAATAATATGCTTATTAGGCAGTTTAGCCTCACTTTACTGCGCCATACGCTGGTACGATGAGCGTAAAAACAAATTTATGATATTCTCAGGAATGTTATTCTTCATTGCACTCATGTCTAAAGAAAATACAATCACATTTTTGGTAGTTATTCCATTGGCACTATATATTTTTAGAAAAGCGTCAATTACTGTGAGTTTAAAATCAGTTTTACCAGCTGTTGTGGGCACAATAGTTTTTCTAGCGATAAGATCATCAGTTATTGGATGGTATATGGGAGGTACTCCTATGGAGTTGATGAACAATCCATTTTTAAAATGGACCAATAACGGATATGTGGCCTTATCTAAAATGGAAAGTTTACCTACTATGCTATATTGTCTTGGTAAATATCTAGGCTTATTAGTATTTCCACATCCACTTACACACGATTATTATCCACGCCATATAGAAATTATGTCTTGGAGTGATATCAGTGTAATAGCATCTATTTTTATATATTTCTTGTTAATTTTATACGCATTGCTTAATCTCAAAAAGAGAAGCGTGCTTTCTTTTTGCATCTTATATTTCTTAGCTACAATATCTATAGTATCTAATATCGTTTTTCCTATAGGTACTAACATGTCAGAGCGATTTTTATTTATGCCGTCTGTCGGTTTCTCTTTGATAGTTGCTTATCTATGTTGGAAAGGAAATGAAAAGTATCCAGCGGTGATCAAAGGAATATTTGCATTGGTAATGATTGGTATGATCGGAAAAACAATGACACGTAATATGGTGTGGAAAGATAATTATACACTTTTCACCACTGATGTACATACATCTACTCGCAGTGCTAAGATTCTCAATGCAGCAGGTGGTACTAAATCTAATAAGGCGTCAAGGATGGAAGACGGTCCAAGAAAGACCAATTTACTCCAAGAGGCGATTCAGCACACCACTCAAGCTTTAGAGGTGCATCCTAATTATAAAAACGCAATGATGATTCAGGGTAATTCTTTTTTTTATAAAAAAGAATTCGAAAATGCAGTTAGAAGTTACGAAAGATTATTGAGTTTATATCCTGGAGACGCAGATGGTGAATCTAATCTAGCAGTAGCACTACGAGATACAGGAAAATATTTCGGTGAGCAAAAGCAAGATCTTTTGAAAGCAGAGAAATATTTGCGTAGATCTTTAGCGATTAGGCCAAAGGATGTTGAGACAAATAGACTCCTCGGTGTTACTAATGGAATAAAAGGAAATCATAAAGAAGCAATTAAATATTTCAAAAAGGTAGCTGATTTGCAACCTAATAATGCTTTGTCCTACGTTAATCTATATAATGCCTATGGTGCTTACGGAGATGATGAAAATGCAAGGTTAAATTATGAAAAGGCCCTCAAGCTAAATCCAGAGGCTTTTACAAAGTAGATATATGAATAAAATAAACCATAAATATATAATAGCATTTGTGTTTTTGATCTTGGTTCGGATAGATGTGAAATCACAGACGCTGCTCACTGAACGTGCTTGGGCAGATAGTCTCTACAATGCTATGAGTGATGATGAGCGTATTGGACAGCTATTTATGGTGAGGGCATTTAGTAAGAAGGATAGAAAGGAAACGGCCAAGATCCTTGGACAAATTAGAGAGCATCATATCGGTGGTATCTGTTTCTTTCAAGGCAGCCCTAGAGAAGAAGCGCGTATTACAAATATGTATCAAGACGAAAGTAAAATTCCCCTCATGACTGCTATAGATGGGGAGTGGGGCTTAGGTATGAGATTTAAAGATCAGACAATCAGCTTTCCAAGGCAGTTAATGCTTGGTGCGATACAAGATAATAATCTGATTTACGAGATGGGTAAGGAAGTAGCTCGTCATTGCCAACGAATCGGATTGCATGTCAATTTCGCTCCTGTTGCTGATGTCAATAATAATCCAGATAATCCTGTGATCAACGATAGATCTTATGGAGAAGATATGTACAATGTAGCTGCTAAATCCTATAGCTTTATGCGAGGGATGCAAGATCAAGGAATCTTAGCTTGTGCTAAGCACTTTCCTGGACATGGAGATACTGATGTAGATTCTCATGTAGATCTTCCTATTATCGCTCATGATATGCAGCGGTTGGATAGTCTAGAGTTGATGCCTTTCAGAGCTTTATCTAAGTATGGTATCAAGAGTATGATGGCCGCTCATTTGCATGTACCATCTATTGACAACCGTACTAACCGTCCTACATCTCTCAGCAAAACTGCATTGACAGATATTCTCAGAAAAGATATAGGGTTCGATGGTATCATATTTACGGATGCGATGGAGATGAAAGGTGTAACGAAGCATTTTAAAACTGGACAAGCAGAAGCGGAAGCACTACAGGCAGGAAATGATATGATCGTCCTATCAGAAGATCTATCAAAATCGATCAAATCGATCAAAGAATATATCTCTGATGGTAGGATAGAAATGACTCAAGTAGAAGCAAGTGTAAAACGTATACTATTAGAAAAGTACAGACTCGGCCTTTATCAAAAGCCAGAAAAATTAAGCCTTGAGAATATATCTGAAGATCTTAATTCAAAAGAATCATTAGCGCTTAAATCGAGGCTGATCGAAGAAGCACTAACATTAGTGAATGATCGTGAAACCCAAATTCCGATCACGACGCCAGCGCAAAAAATCATCATGACATTGACGATTGGTTCTACTACACAGACACCATTCCAAAGTCGGATCAATAGTTACTCTAATGCTAAGCATTACTTCTCTAGTAAGCAAGTGGACGAAGTAAAAGCTAAAGCCTTGGATGCTAATTTTGAAAGTGCTAGCCATATTATAGTTAGCTTTCATGATATGAGTAAGTATGCTACTAAGAATTTTGGTATTGACCAATCGGCAGTGCAATATGTACGAGGTTTGGCCAAGAGAAAAAGAGTAATTGTCACTTTATTCGGTAGTCCTTATGCTCTTAGGTATTTCGAAGATATGGATCCGATATTAGTAGCGTATAACGAAGATGAGATGACACAAGATCTTGCTGCTCAAGCATTGTTTGGTGCTAACCGTATTAGTGGTAAGTTGCCAGTTTCTGGATCGAATTCATTTCCATTCGGTATGGGAGTATATAGAGAATCCAATGGGTCACTTGGGTACAGTACGCCAGAGAGAGTAGGGATGATAAGTGATAGTTTAATTCATATAGACAAACTGGTGGCAGAACTTATTAAACGCAATGCAGCACCTGGTTGTCAAGTATTTGTAGCTAAAGATGGAAAAGTAATTTTTGACAAATCTTATGGACACTTTACACAATCAAAGAAAAGAAAAGTTAGAAATAGTGACATCTATGATGTTGCGTCGGTCACTAAGATAATGGCAAGTACATTGTCACTTATGAAGCTTTATGATGAAGGCCTTTTTGACCCATCAAATAAACTTAGGACTTACTTGCCAGAGGCTGATACTTGCAACAAAGGAGAAATCTGTGTGAACGATATGTTAGCACATCAAGGCAAGCTCGTAGGTTGGATTCCTTTTTATAAAAAAACAATGACCGAGACAAAGTATCCTCAGCCTATTAACAAATATTATAGAAATCTACCACAAGATAGTTTTAGTATTAAAATTACAGATGACATGTTTATGTGGGATGAATATGTAGACAGTATTTGGTCTAGAATCTATACCAGTGATTTGAGAGATAATGATGATTATAGATACAGCGACTTGGGATTCTATTTCATGCATCGCACAATCAAAAATCAATCGGGAACTAGATTAGATACATTCGTTCAGCGCAATTTTTATCAGCCACTAGGCCTGCGTAGAACAGGTTTTCTTCCTCTAGATAGATATGCTAGAACTGAAATCGTCCCCTCAGAAATAGACAATTATTTCCGTCATACTACATTGCAAGGCATAGTCCATGATATGGGCGCAGCAATGCTTGGTGGAGTGAGTGGTCATGCAGGATTATTTTCTACTTCAAAAGAGATAGGTGTCATGATGCAGATGCTTCTTAATAGAGGCGTATACGGGGGACGGCGATATATCGATTCAAATACGATTGATAAATTTACTACACGATTTCCCAAAAGCAAGCGAAGAGGTATTGGCTTTGATATGAAACAGCTAGACGAAAACCTTAATACTAATATGTCGGAACTAGCTAGTGAATCTACTTTTGGGCACCTTGGATTTACAGGCTGTGCAGCTTGGGCGGATCCAGAACAAAATATAGTATATGTATTTATCTCCAATCGTACTTATCCTACAATGAAAAACAATAATTTGGGTAAATATGATTACCGCCCTAAGATACAATCAGCAATATATAATGCAATCAAAAAGGATCCAATTAAACCTTTGCTACCAATGGCAGAGTTAAAGAGTGGGGATATAGAGTAAACATTCTTAGTTTTCGACTTACTTTGTTTGATTTTCGCTTGATACTGAACTTGATCATTATTATTATCTTTCCCCCATGAAGCTTACCTTCGAAATAGCACGTAGATATCTACTGGGCAAAAAGTCTAATAATGCCATCAATATTATAACGTGGATCTCTATACTTGGCATTACGATAGGTACTGCTGCTTTGATATTGATTCTCTCGGTATTCAACGGCTTTGAATCTTTATTATCCAGTCTCTTTGATTCATTTAATCCAGATATGAAAATTGTCCTTGATGAGGGAAAATCATTTTATATAGACGATGAGACCGTTAAACAAATAAAAGCTATAGATGGAGTAACGGCAGTGTCTAAAACGATAGAAGAGACTGCATTATTTGAATACAAGGATGCTCAAGAGGTAGGAAGTGTTAAAGGTGTAGATAGCGAATATCATAATGCAACTGATATATACACTACAGTAAAACGTGGAGACTATATACTGAAGGAAGGTAATATCAACTATGCTGTAATCGGAGCGGGTATGCGTACCAAACTAGGTGTAAACTTCAATGATGTAATTACACCTATTTCGATCCATATGCCGCTAAGAAAAAAAATAGGCCTAATATCCAACCCGTTCAAGACTTTGGAAGTGTATCCATCTGGAGTATTCTCTGTACAAAGTGAAGCAGATCTTCAATACATCATTTCTAATTACGAATTTGTCAATAAGTTACTTAGTTATGAAAATAAAACATCAGCATTAGAAATAAGATTACAAGAGGACTACGACGAAGATGAAATCCGTTCAAGTATTAAAGCACTCATGGGTCCAGGTTATGTTATTAAGAATAGCTATCAGCAAAATGAAGCTTATCTAAAGATCATGAATATAGAGAAATGGGTAAGTTACCTGATCGCTTCATTGACGATGGTCATGATAGCATTCAATATGGTAGGCTGTCTATGGATGATCGTTTTAGATAAGCGTAAGGATATCAGTATACTTAAGTCTATGGGTATGACGGTTCGACAAATTAAAGAGATATTTATTGCGGAAGGAATGCTAATCGGTATGGTAGGTGTTTTAATAGGAACAGCCTTAGCTCTCTTTATGTATTTCCTTCAAAAACAATTTGGACTAGTATCTATTCCAGATGGATTTATGGTGCGATCATACCCTATAGAGTTAAAATTGATTGACTTTGCAGTAGTAATAGCTACTGTACTAGGTATATCATATATCGCAAGTATTCTTCCAGCTCGTAAGGCTGCAAGAATAGAGACTCAACTTAGGAGCGATTAGTTTATAGCTTTTCAAAAGAAAAATGGGAATACCGAAACGCTTCATTTCAACGTTCCGAAAACGGATAGAATTTCTGGCTTTGTCAAAGAAAAATAGAAATATCCAATACGGCATTAATTGAGATTGGGCATGATCAAATTCGTCATTTTTATCACCAACTAAAAGCACTACTTTTGCGATCAAATTATTTATCTATGAAGCCAATACTGTTTTCCGTCATTGTACTCCTCACTTTTTCTACTTGTAACACACCCAAGAAAATTGAGTCACAAATAAAGTCTAATACTACAGCTACAACTACATCCGATCGATCAGAGGTCAAAAAGCCTAAGAATATCATTTTTATGGTGGGTGACGGAATGGGATTGTCTCAAATTACAGCAGGTATGTACTCAAATGGAGATAAGCTCAATCTAGAACGAATGAAGACTATAGGCTTACACAAGTCTCATGCTGCGTTTAGTCTAGTAACGGATAGTGCAGCTGGTGCAACAGCATTCGCTTGTGGACAAAAAACTTATAACGGCGCCATAGCTGTAAATTTGGATACGATAGCTATACCTACGATTCTGGAAGAAGCAGAAATAAAAAAACTTGCTACTGGATTAGTATCTACATCGACCATAGTGCACGCTACTCCTGCTAGTTTTATAGCACATAATGGACATAGAAAGAATTATGAGGAGATTGCAGCTGATTTTCTAAAGACTGATATTGACTGCTTCATTGGTGGAGGAGCTAAATATTTTAACAATAGAGAAGATGGTAGAGACCTATTGCAAGAGTTGAGAAATAAAGGATATCAAGTAGGTGATTATTTTAATAATGAGCTAGATTCTATGCAAATCAAGGAGAACGAGAATTTTGCTTATCTCACTTCTTTAGCTGATCCTATACCTGCAGCACAGGGAAGAGACTATCTTCAGAAAGCTTCTATAATGGCAATCGAAGCACTTGATAAAAGAGACAATGGATTTTTCATCATGATTGAGGGATCTCAAATTGATTGGGGTGGTCACTCAAATGATTCTGATTATATCATTACAGAAATGATTGATTTTGATAATGCTATTGGAGCAGTACTAGATTGGGCAGAGCAAGATGGAGAGACTTTAGTTATAGTCACTGCTGATCACGAAACTGGAGGTTTCGCTATCCAGAAGGGGTCTACTAGAGAAAAATTAGTTACAGCATTCACTTCAGATTACCATACAGCGGAAATGATATGTGTGTTTGCTCATGGGCCACAAGAAGCACTTTTTCGTGGAATTTATGATAATACGGCGATATATGACAAGATGAGAGAAGCTTATGGATGGTCAAGCGTTTTTACGAAGTAAAAAAGGCATCGTCGATGTGAACAAGTGAAATTTCGCAGTAAAACTAGTTGGAGGGACTAAAAATTTGCCCATTTCGAAGAAAAATAAATGGACTATGAAACATGGACTCCAAACATAGCACCACATGGCTATGATGTTTAGATAGAGGACTTTCTGATTTACTATTATTCCACATCCTGTTATATATAATTTGGCATAATTTCTGTCTTATCACTATCTAGTATGGATATTGAAAGATTAAATAAACGACACTCGCAGGAGAATGATATGTATTATAAGGTAGGCTTTGGGCTATCTAGTAGACTGTTATCGTTTCGTAATGGCGTCTTCTCTTTGGAGATAGTCATAGGAAAGAAATGGTGCAAAGACTATAATTCAACTGCAATCGAACTTGCCCATGTCTGGAAGAAAACGCACGATGAATTATCATATGCAATTGCTTGTAAGGTTTTCATAGTTGATCCTAATTCATTCGAATACAAGAAAGATCTTATCAAAAGTGGTATCAAACCAGGGTACGATGCACGCAAAGGAGTTATTTTCAATAAAGACTATCTCAATTAATATAGCTTAGATTACTACACTTCCTTATCTTGTGACTCTATGAGTAAGCAAGACCTTATTAAGTCACACAAACTAGATACGTCATTATCTAGATCATTATCTTCTGCGGTTACTGTAGGAAAGACTCAAGAGCAAATTGATCTTAAGAGCAGCTACGGGTATAGTGATATTCAATCAGTTCCACATGTCGGATATACTAGTGGATTACCGCCATATCTTAGAGGGCCGTATAGCACGATGTATATTAGCAGGCCTTGGACTATAAGACAGTATGCTGGATTCTCTACTGCAGAAGCGAGTAATGAATTTTATCGTCGAAATCTAGCTGCTGGACAGAAGGGATTGTCCGTAGCTTTTGATTTGGCGACTCATAGAGGATATGATTCTGATCATCCTAGAGTGAAAGGTGATGTCGGTATGGCGGGAGTTGCTATTGATTCAGTAGAAGATATGAAAATTTTATTTGATCAGATTCCGTTAGATCAGATGTCTGTATCTATGACTATGAATGGTGCAGTATTACCTATTATGGCTTTCTATATAGTAGCGGCAGAAGAGCAAGGAGTAGAAGCTTCGAAACTTAGTGGTACTATACAAAATGATATCCTCAAAGAATTTATGGTGCGTAATACCTATATCTATCCACCTCAAGGAAGTATGCGTATAGTGTCAGATATATTCGCATATACGAGTAAGTATATGCCGAAGTTCAATAGTATTAGTATCTCAGGCTATCATATGCATGAAGCAGGGGCACCAGCAGATATTGAGCTAGCATATACATTAGCTGATGCATGGGAATATATTCGTGCAGGAATGAAAGCAGGACTCAAGGTCGATGAATTTGTCCCACGATTTTCTTTCTTTTGGGGTATTGGTATGAATTTTTTCATGGAGATCGCTAAGATGAGAGCGGCAAGGGTACTTTGGGCACGCATCGTCAAGAAGTACAATCCAGAAAACCTTAAGTCCATGGCTCTAAGGACACATTGCCAGACATCAGGATATAGTCTTACTGCACAAGATCCTTATAATAATGTGGCACGTACGTGTATCGAAGGATTAGCCGCGGCATTTGGTGGAACACAGTCATTGCATACCAATTCACTAGATGAGGCCATAGCTCTACCCACAGACTATTCTGCTGGAATTGCTAGAGATACTCAGAAGTATATGCAATCGGATCTAGGTATCACGCAGGCTATCGATCCATGGTCGGGCTCTTATTATGTAGAGTCATTAACTAATGATCTTATTGAGAAAGCATGGCAGCACATCTTGGAAGTAGAAGAACTTGGAGGTATGACAAAGGCAATAGAGTCTGGTTTGCCAAAATCTAGAATAGAAGCAGCAGCAGCTCGTAAGCAAGCGCAGATAGATAGCTTGGCTCAGCAAGTTATTGGTGTGAATATCTTCAAGCCAGAATCACTCACTCAATTAGATACGTTAGAAGTAAATAATACTAAAGTCAGAAACAGCCAAGGCGCTAGACTAGAGAAGATCAAAACTACTCGAGATCAAGCTAAGGTTGGCGCTGCTTTAGCTAAGGTAACTGCAGCCGCAAAGGACAGTAATTCAAATATACTAGCTGCAGCAATTGGGGCAGCTAGATGTCGAGCTACATTAGGTGAGATTTCAGATGCTATAGAAGCCGAATATGGAAGATTCAAAGCGACAACTAAATCAATTTCAGGTGTATACGCTAAAGAAATAAAGATGGACGAAAAATTCAGTAATGCAAGAATGCTATCCGAAGAATTTACAAAGATGGAGGGAAGGCGCCCAAGGATTATGGTAGCTAAATTGGGTCAAGATGGGCACGATAGGGGTGCCAAAATTATAGCTACGAGTTTCGCTGATCTTGGATTTGATGTGGATATCGGACCATTATTTCAAACGCCAGGAGAGGCGGCAAGACAAGCTGCTGAAAATGATGTGCACATTCTAGGTATATCATCATTAGCTGCAGGACATAAAACACTAGTGCCTGAAACAATACAGGAATTGGCGAAGATCGGTAAAGAAGATATCATGGTGATTGTTGGAGGCGTGATCCCTCCACAAGATTATCAACTCTTATTTGATGCGGGTGCAGCGGCAGTGTTTGGTCCAGGTACAATCATAGCAGAAGCTGCAGCAGAAATACTATATATATTGATTAATGAATTGAAGGAAGCGTAAGATTGAAAAATTTGAATGGCTACGCTTCGAAAGAATAAGAAATGAGAGTCGCTTATTTAGAATATAACACTTAGATCGGGCGGGAGCGTAATTATCAAAAGATTAATAATATTTTAAGTCTTTCCAATGTTTCGTCTTCGTTGAAATCTAATTGACGCTGCTTCGTTAAGCTATATTTCCTTCAAGTATGGGCATAAAAAAAGAGATACGAAATGAATCGAATCTCTAAGTACCAAATTTAATTGGTTGCGCCTCCTCTAGGGCTCGAACCTAGGACCTACGGATTAACAGTCCGGCGCTCTAACCAGCTGAGCTAAGGAGGCATTAGTTTAAATTTGTTGTGCTTTCCTTTAAAAGCGATGCAAATGTATTAATCTAAAATAGATTATACAATAGTTATTTAAATTAAATTGAACATTTTTTTAGAGAGGTATAAATTAGTGTTTTTAAGGATTTTTATACCTATGATATACTTGATTTCAGAATGATATCTTGGATAATTTTCTCACCATGTTCCCTAGTGTTCTCGATGAAGTATCTACTCGTACGAAGTCCTCCTTTGATAACTCCAGCGATATAAAGTCCTTTTCGATTGCTCTCAAGTGTGTCTTTGTTGTGGATTGGTATCTGTAGCTCAGTACTGTCCCATTTTATACCGAACTGAGCAAATAACTTATAGTTGGGAGTATAGCCAGTCATCGCAAGAACGTAGTCATTGTCAATGCTTAAAACACCCTCTGGTGTATCTATCATTACCTCTGTTTCTGTAATCTTCTTTACAGTGCTATTAAAATATGCTTTGATAGATCCTTCTTTAATTCTGTTTTGGATATTGGGAAGTATCCAATATTTTATTTTTTGATATAGTTCATCGCCTCGTATTACCATAGTCACATCTGCACCTTTTGACCAAGTCTCAAGAGCTACATCACAAGCTGAATTGGCAGCTCCGACTACCATTACTTTTTGCTGTATATAGGGGTGGACATCATCATAATAGTGTTTCACTTTAGGCAAGTCTTCACCAAGCACATTAAGCTTTCGATAGTTATCATAGAAGCCTGTAGCCACGATTACATGGTTACAATCATAAGTTCCATTGATAGTTGAAACAGTAAACCCATTACCTTGATTGTCAATGCTAGTTGCTTCTTCTCTAAATTTGATCTCTAATTCCCAATGTTCGATAACGCGTCTATAGTACTCTAGTGCTTCCATTCTTGTGGGCTTCTCGTTGTGTGAGACAAATGGGATATCACCGATCTCAAGCTTGAGACTAGTAGAAAAGAATGTCATATTAGTAGGGAAGTGATATATGCTATTAGTAAGCATTCCTTTCTCTAAGATCAGAGTAGAAAAGTGATTTTTCTTTGCTTCTATAGCGCAGCTTATTCCCGTGGGTCCGGATCCTATGATTACAATGTCGTAAATGTTATTCATAATATGATCAAGGATATAATATACTTGAAAGGAGAAGGTTAAATTAGATTAAGACTTATTAGTTTGTAACAGATTATAAAATTGGTCGACTAGATTTTTAACCTTTTTGATTAGATGATTAAAGTCAGGTTCCTTTCTATCGATATATATCACCATCATAGCTAAATAGATGTTTTGCTTTTCGGCTAGATCGCTAAGTTCAGTATGATACATTCTATATGCCTCTTTCACTTGACGCTTGATACGATTGCGATCTACGGCACTTCTAAATAAACGCTTGGGTACTGATATTCCCATCTGTACATGAGCGGTATGATAATTAGAATCAAACTCTGATATGCTGTACACAGCTCTGATAGGATAGGCCTTAACTTGCTTTCCACTCTCAAACAGCTTACTTATTACCTTACGGCTTTTTAGCTTTTGTGATGCAGGAAAAGAATGTAGATTAGCCATTGTAGTAAAGGTAATCGATGTGACTCTTTTAAAAGGTATGTAAACGAAAAAATCTGAAGACCCACATGGAGTTCTTCAGATTTTCCCAATATTAATTATAGAAGTAGTGTTCTACTTACTCGCCATATCGTCTGATACAGTAAGCACCACTCTACCTTTTGCTCTTCTTCTAGCAAGTACCTTTCTTCCATTCTTTGAGCTCATTCTAGCCCTAAATCCGTGCTTGTTAACTCTTTTCCTTCTTGACGGTTGATACGTTCTTTTCATTGCTTTTAAATTTTATTATCCCCTTTCGAAATAATACAATGTTTTTCGAAAAGAGTCGCAAAAGTAATTTTTATTTGTTTATATACCAAGCATCGAAGAAACTTAATTGTTCTATTTAGCTCTATATCTACGCATTATATTTTTTTAAATACAAAACTAATTGATAATCAATAAAGTCACTTTTTTTGTGATACGGTAAATAGTAACATTTTGTATACGTCATTCTTCCTCTCAAAGGCCAATATGTTTCAAAAGTGACCAAGGCTGCGTTATCGATTCATGAAGTGCAGCGAGTCTAGGCGAAGTACCTCTAATTCATTGATTCCATCAGTTCTTCGTTACTCTTGGTACCTATCATGTGTTTACGCAGGAACTGCATAGCTTCATCAGGCTTCATATCAGCTAGATGCTTACGAAGTACGAACATTCTGCTAAGCGTAGCTTTGTCCATAAGTAGTTCTTCTCTACGCGTACTTGATTTAGTAAGGTCGATCGCAGGATACATTCGCTTATGCGCTAGAGATCTATCTAGTTGTAGCTCCATGTTACCTGTACCTTTGAATTCTTCGAAAATTACTTCATCCATCTTCGATCCAGTATCTATAAGAGCTGTAGCCAATATAGTAAGTGATCCTCCACCTTCTATATTACGTGCAGCACCGAAGAATTTCTTTGGCTTATGTAGTGCATTTGCTTCTACACCACCAGAAAGTACTCTACCACTAGTGGGCGCCACAGTATTGTATGCTCTTGCTAATCTCGTTATCGAATCCAAGAGAATCACTACATTGTGGCCACTCTCTGTCAGTCTTTTTGCTTTCTCAAGTACTATATTCGCTACTCTTACGTGATTTTCTGCTGGCTCATCGAAAGTAGACGCTACTACTTCACCTTTTACAGATCTCTTCATATCTGTTACTTCCTCAGGTCTCTCATCAATGAGTAGTACGAGTAGGTAACATTCAGGGTGATTTTTTGCTATTGCATTAGCTACATCCTTGAGTAAAAATGTCTTACCAGTCTTAGGTTGTGCTACGATTAGCCCTCTTTGCCCTTTACCTATAGGAGAGAATAGGTCTATCATACGATTACCATAATCTCTACCTGATGGATCACTCGCAAGTGTAAATTTCTCATCCGGAAATAATGGCGTCAGATATTCAAATGGTACACGTTCTTTCACTTTGTCAGGATCAAATCCATTGACAAGATCAACTTTGAGTAATGCAAAATACTTTTCCCCTTCTTTTGGAGGTCTAATACCACCTAGTACAGTATCTCCAGTCTTGAGGCCAAATAATTTGATCTGCGATGGAGAAACATAGATGTCATCAGGAGAGGAGAGGTAATTGTAGTCAGATGATCTTAGGAATCCATATCCATCTGGCATCATCTCTAGTATACCCTCACCTACGATCACACCATCAAGCTCTACGTCAAACTTAGGCTTAGTTGGGTGCTGAGGTTTTCTCTGCTCATTACGCTTATCATTAGACTGATTATCGTTACGCTTGTCATTACGTTTATCGTTACGCTTGTCATTACGTTTATTATTTCGATCATTTTTTTGACGATCGTTTCTCTGATTTTTATTGTCAGATTGCTCCTTTTTGTCTTCATTAGCAATCACTTTTTTTGGTGCTTCAGTCCCCTTGTCTTCTCCATTTACAGGAGCTTCCTTTTTAACTGGAGTTTCTTTTTTAGGAGACACTTCTTTCTTTGAAAGGGCATCTTTACGATGAGCTTTTGGGGATCTTAGTTTAGGGGATGGTTTCTTTGTTTTCTGTTCTACCGGAGCCTTACCTGTGATAGCCTGGTGGTCCAGTATTTTATAGATAAGATCTTGCTTAGAGAGCCTTTTAAAGGCTTTGAGATCAAGCTTTTCTGCTAAAGCCTTCAAATCAGGCACTAGCATGTCATTTAGTTGTAGTATATCGAGCATTATAACGATTTGTTGTATGTTTTTAGTTGTATTATAGTTGACCCTATCTAATAAATAAGTACTATCAATGTTAGTTATATATGACTTTATTTCAATTGCGGTGGGCATTTTCGATCAATGAGATCGATTTAGTGGCTTGGTTCTAATCCATTGTATATCAAACATCTACTATGTATATTCACAAAAAATAACCGTCTCAGTATGTTGATGTTGAAATAGATAGTGTAGGAAAATGACGGATTTGAAAGTATCCTTATAACAATCAAGATGAATGATTTGCGCTGCAAAAATACATTTATAATTTGAATATCAAAATACTATCTTTGCCAACATTGATTCACAAGACTAAATTAGGTCCTGTAATATTCATTTTTCAAGGATTTTGATATGCTTTTACTAAGTACGATAAGAGAAGAAAGAGAGCGCCTACTAGAGGGTCTCGCCAAGAGAAAATTTATTGATGCAGCTGCTACGCTCGATAAGATAGTAGCGCTGGATGATGAGAGAAAATCCTCTCAGACACAATTAGACCAGTTGCTATCAGAACAAAAGTCACTTTCCAAAGAAATAGGTGATCTATTCAAATCTGGCAAAGCAGAAGAGGCTAATGTGATGAAGGTTAAGGTTGCGGAGCTCAAAGAGAAATCTAGTATACTCGAAGAGAGATTTAAAGCTGTGAAGTCTGAATTAGAAACGGAACTCCTAGGCTTACCTAATCTAGCGCATACCTCTGTACCTGCAGGAAATACGGAAGAAGACAATGAAGTAGTTCAGGACCTTACTGGTAATATACTTGATCTAGGGGACGATGCGATGCCACACTGGGACTTATCTGATAAATACGGAATATTTGATCTTAAATTAGGTGTTAAGCTTACGGGTGCTGGATTTCCGGTATTTAAAGGTCAAGGAGCAAGACTACAACGATCATTGATCAATTTCTTCTTAGATGAGGCTAGTAATGCCGGATATAGGGAGTACGTACCGCCTCTTATGGTCAATGAAAATTCTGCTCGTGGTACTGGACAATTACCTGACAAAGAAGGACAGATGTATTATGTCAATGAAGATGATCTTTATCTGATTCCTACAGCGGAGGTCCCTCTCACTAATATATATAGAGATGTAATCCTCAATGAAGATGATTTTCCTATTAAAATGTGTGGATATACACCTTGCTTCCGCCGAGAAGCTGGATCTTATGGTGCTGATGTCAAAGGACTTAATCGTGTACATCAGTTTGACAAGATAGAGATAGTGCAGGTACAACACCCTGAAAAATCATATGAAACACTAACTCAGATGTGTAACTATATTGAAGGGCTATTACAAAAATTGGAACTGCCTTACCGTATACTGCGCTTATGTTCAGGAGATCTTAGTTTCGCAAGTGCACTTACATTTGATTTCGAAGTGTACTCCGCAGCCCAGAAAAGGTGGCTCGAAGTTAGCTCTGTTTCTAATTTTGAGACTTTCCAGACTAACAGACTTAAGCTTAGATATCAATGAAGAAGGGAAAACTACCTTAGCACACACGCTTAATGGAAGTGCATTAGCACTTCCTCGTATCATAGCCGCGTTACTGGAAAATAATCAAACAAGTGACGGGATCACTATACCTAACGTCTTAAGAAAGTATACAGGTTTTGATAAAATAAAGTAAATTAAAGTATGTTTGGATACGTAGTAATTGTAGGTATATCATCTCTAATAGGGATGGGTATTAGTGGTAAACTCAAAAGTAAGTTTGCTCACTACTCAAAGGTGCCATTAAGGTCAGGTATGACTGGAGCTGAGGTAGCCAAGAAGATGATGGACCACTTTGGTATCCATAATGTTAATATAGTGCAGGGCAAAGGTATGCTTACAGATCATTACAATCCACAGACCAAAACGGTTTCGTTATCGCCAGCTGTATTTAATGGTAGATCTATAGCATCGGCAGCAGTAGCAGCACACGAGTGTGGACATGTAGTCCAGCATGCTGAGGCGTATAGTATGCTTACTATGAGATCTAATTTAGTGCCTCTAGTGCAGATGAGTAGTAAGTTACAGCAGCTTTTATTTTTTGCTATGGTAGCAGGGTTGGCTTCAGGCATCTTTGGTAATATATTTATGATCGTATTATTAGCTACTTTTGGTATCACAGCACTGTTTAGCTTAGTAACTTTACCTGTTGAGTTCGATGCGAGTAATCGAGCATTGGCATGGATAGAAGACGCTGGTATAGCGCATGGGGCCGAATTGGATGGTGCAAAAGACTCACTTTGGTGGGCAGCGATGACATATGTAGCGAAAGCCATGTCTTCATTAGTATTATTTTTATTTATTTTGCTTCAGATGATGGGAGGAAGAAACTAAGCGAGCAATTGCTTTTCGCAGAAAAACATGCGTAGAAGCAATATAGTTTGGGTTGCGCAGCATACACATGGCCTACTTTTCAAGTTCAAACGAATGAATCGACAACTAACTACAAAGAGATAATTTTTTAAGTATTATATTATATGAGCGAATTTTTAGAAGAAACATTAATGGAAGGTGACGATGACATGCAAAAGTCACTAGAACACCTAGCAGCAGAATTAACAAAGATCAGAGCAGGTAAGGCATCACCAGCAATGCTAAGTAGTGTCAACTGTGATTACTATGGTACACCGACACCTATCTCACAGGTAGCCAACATGGGTACAGCAGATAGTAAGACCATCACTATTCAACCCTGGGAGAAAGGTATGCTCGCTGTAATAGAGCGTGCTATATTTGAAGCCAATCTAGGACTTACTCCTATGAATGACGGAGAATTTATCCGTATCAGCGTACCACCTATGACACATGAGAGACGTAAAGATTTAGTGAAGCAGTGTAAAGGAATAGGAGAAGACGCGAAAGTTAGTCTTAGGAGTATCCGCCACAAGTTGATGGACGCCATCAAAAAAGAGGTGAAGGAAGGATACCCTGAAGATGCAGGAAAGCGAAAGGAAGAAGAAGTAGAAGACAAAGTAAAATCCTACACAAAGAAGATAGAAAACATGATTGACGCAAAGGAAAAGGATATCATGACTGTGTAAGTTCATTCGCGTATCGAATAAACAATTTCGGAGTTGTGCAGTTTTTTTAAGGTTGACACTACCACGATCCAGAGAATTTCTATAAGAAATTAGCGAGACTGAAAGTCAGACAGAATTTTATAAAAACGCATTGACTTTACTAAGATAAGGCTAAACTATATGGGGTGTATTAAAATCTTTGTCGATGCAGCAACGCATTGACCTAGAGACAAAAACAAAAATTAAAGTCAATCAAAGAAGTACATTCAAAAAATAAAAGCAATCATAAGGACTCTTCTGAATCATGTTAGAAGGGTCTTTCTTTTATGATAAAAATTTTTTGAAAATTCCTGAAGTAACAAACAAACAAAGTAATAGAAATAGATGTCCAATATGGACCAAAAGTTACAATGGCGATTATTACTCTTTAATTGGATTACTGATAATCAAAAAATGATAAATCTATGAGAGCTATCACCTACTAAGAACGGAATGGATTTTTTATTTAAATTTTTTTCGTCTACTAATTAGTGCTGTTCTCAAATTCATCTTGTCGTCTGTAATTTCCACAGTAAAAATATGGACTTAGATTAGTACGCTAAAACAGTTAAGAGCAGATTTATTCTCTGATTAGCTTATTAATACGCTCATTACCCATGATTTTATATTTTTGCACTCTTATCATAGAACAGATACAATATGGCACAGTACAAAGATCACAAGTCACTTAATCTTCCTGAGATAGATAAAGAGATCAGAGCATTTTGGGATATAGAAAATATCTTTCAGCGGAGTATAGATGAGAAGCCTGAGGATAACACTTACGTTTTCTATGAAGGACCACCATCTGCTAATGGTATGCCTGGTATCCACCACGTGATGGCACGTACGGTTAAAGACATCTTCTGTAGATTCAACACTATGAAAGGTAAACGTGTGCTGCGTAAAGGTGGCTGGGATACGCACGGACTACCTGTAGAGTTATCAGTAGAGAAAGAACTTGGTATCACTAAAGAAGATATCGGTACTAAGATCACGGTAGATGAATACAATCTGAAGTGCAAAGAAACAGTAATGCGTTACAAAGACGTATGGGATGACCTTACAGTCAAGATGGGCTATTGGGTAGACCTCGATGATCCATATATCACTTTCGAAAACAACTACATCGAGTCTGTTTGGTGGCTACTTGATCAACTACACAAGAAAGGTTACATGTATAAAGGGTATACAGTACAGCCTTATTCGCCAGCTGCAGGTACAGGACTAAGTACACATGAGCTGAATCAACCAGGCTGTTACAAAGATATAATGGATACTTCTGCGGTAGCACAGTTTAAACTGAAGAAAAACGCAGCATCAGAATTTCTGTTCGAAGGAAATGAAGCTGGTGATGTTTATTTCATAGCTTGGACAACGACACCATGGACACTCCCATCGAATACGGCCTTGGCTGTAGGGAAAAAGATCGACTATGTACGTATCGCTACCTACAATCCATATACTAAACTTCCTGTCAACCTGATATTAGCGAAAGCGCTAGTAGGCAAATGGTTCAACGAAGCTACTGCGGAAGAATACTATGAGGCCTTCAAACCAGAAGATAAAGTAATACCATATAAGATCACAGGTGAGTACAAGGGTGCAAGCTTTGAGATGCTCGAATACGAGCAACTGTTGCCATACGTGCAGCCTGAAGATGGCGATGCATTCAAAGTAATCTGTGGTGACTTCGTATCTACATCGGACGGTACAGGTATCGTTCACTTAGCGCCATCATTCGGTGCGGATGATATGTTTGCCGCTAAAAAATATGGTATCGGATCATTGACGCTTGTTGACTTACAAGGTAAGTTCGTGGATGAGGTGACTGACTTCGCTGGAAGATATGTCAAGGATTACAAGGATGAAGGAAATGCTTATAAAAACGTAGATGTCGATATCTCAATCATGCTCAAGGAGCAAAACAAAGCATTCAACGTACAGAAATACAGTCACAATTATCCACATTGTTGGAGGACTGATAAACCAGTATTATATTATCCATTGGATAGTTGGTTCATTCGTACTACGGCAGTAAAAGATCGTATGATAGAACTCAATAAGACGATCCAGTGGAAACCTGCTCACACAGGAGAGAAGCGATTCGGTAATTGGCTAGAGAATCTCCAAGATTGGAATCTATCAAGATCAAGATATTGGGGCATACCGCTTCCGATCTGGCGTACCGCTGATAATAGTGACGAGATATCTATAGGATCTATTGCAGAGCTACAATCTGAAATAGACAAAGCGAATAAAGTATTAGGTCTTAGTCAAGAGATGCCAAAAGATCTTCACCGTCCGTATATCGATGATGTGATATTAGTATCTGATGATGGTAAGGAAATGAAGCGTGAGCTGGATCTTATCGATGTATGGTTTGATAGTGGATCAATGCCATATGCACAGATGCATTATCCATTTGAAAACAAAGAATTGCTCGACTCTAGATTCCCTGCAGACTTTATCGCCGAAGGTGTAGATCAGACTAGAGGATGGTTCTTTACATTGCATGCGATTGCCTCTATGGTATTTGACAGTGTGGCGTACAAGACGGTAGTATCTAACGGTCTTGTACTCGATAAGAACGGTGTGAAAATGAGTAAGCGACTTGGTAACGCAGTTGATCCATTTGAAACGCTAGACAAGTATGGAGTAGATGCCACAAGATGGTATATGATCAGTAACGCATCACCTTGGGATAATCTCAAGTTTGATGAAGCCGGAATAGAAGAAGTGAGACGTAAGTTCTTTGCTACGATGTTCCAGACATTTAAGTTCTTTAGCCTATATGCCAACATCGATCAATTTAATCATAGCGAAGCATATATACCGTTAGAAAACCGTCAAGAGATCGACAAATGGATTATTTCTCTACTCAATACTCTCAAAAAAGAAGTAGATGCAGACTTTGCAGCATATGAGCCAACGCAAGCAGCTCGTAGGATTCAGTCATTCGCGGATAGTCATCTGAGTAACTGGTATGTGAGATTATGTAGACGTAGATTCTGGAAAGGAGAATACAGTGAGGATAAGATCGCAGCCTACCAGACATTATACGAATGTCTTGCCACTATATCTAAACTTATCGCACCGATATCGCCATACTTTAGTGATTGGTTATTTAAGAACCTAAATGATGTATCTCAGCTAGAGTCGCACCCATCAGTACACTTGGTAGATTTCCCTCAGCCAGTAGATGGAGCTATCGATAAAGCCTTAGAAGAGCGAATGGATTATGCGCAGCGCATCTCATCATTAGTGTTATCACTTCGTAAGAAAGATAACCTAAGAGTACGTCAACCATTGAAGCGTATCTTACTTCCTGTGCTCAATCCAGAGTTCCAAGGGCAAGTAGAAGCTCTTAAGGATCTGATCATGGCAGAGGTAAATGTAAAGGACATCGAATACATCACAGATACTTCTGGTATTATCAAAAAGAAAGCTAAGGCAAACTTCAAGACGCTAGGTCGTAAGCTCGGTAAGGATATGAAAGCTGCAGCAGCGATCATTCAAAAGTTTGATAATGACACCATCACTCAGATTGAAAAAAGCAATAGCTACATAGTCGATCTCGGTGAAGTGAAATATGAAATCGATCTAGAAGATCTTGAAATCATAGCGGAGGATGTCCCTGGATGGCAAGTTGCTTCTGACAAGGAACTGACTGTAGCATTAGATATCCAATTAGATGATGCACTCATAGCAGAAGGAGCGGCAAGAGAATTGGTCAATCGCATCCAAAACCTACGAAAGTCAAATGAATTTGAAGTAACTGACCGTATTAATGTAAAGATTAGTGATCACGTTTTAGTGAAAGCTGCTTTAGCTGGACACTCAGATTACATTGCTGCTGAAGTATTAGCAAATAGTGTTTCTATGGAATCAAATTGTGGTGAAGAAATAGAATTGCTAGATGGCGATATTATTTTTATAGAAGTGAAGAGAGGCTAGTTAGAAGATAATAATTGTAGATATTAATAGCCATTCATACTAATAAGGATGGCTGTTTTTTAATTCTATATTGACAACCAATTTGCTTTTCTACCCTCAAATTGAATCAATTTCGCTCCAAAAGACGTTTTAATTTTAGTTCTTGTTGCAATTAGCCTATACACCTATATTGCATTCTTATAATATGTTAATTTCAATGAAGTTGTCCAGATTCCTATTTGTAACCTTTACTATACTCTCTGTTATCGTGGTTCAAGCCCAAGATAGCAAATTAGCTAATGCTTACTTCCGTAATGGTGAGTACGAAAAAGCAGCAGAAGTATATAAACGTATGTTCGATAAGACAGGTAAGAATGATTACTATTTTGAGCGCTATATCGCTTCGCTCTTGGAAGTTGAAAACTTTGAGCAGGCAGAAGACGCCATTAAAGGACAAATAAAAAAGAGACCGAAAGAGATGCAGCTGTATGTACAATACGGAGTCCTCTACGATAAGCAATTTATGCCTGGGAAGTCAAAACAAATGTATCAGAAAGCCATTAGCAATATCAATGGCAATGTACATATGATCAACAAATTAGGTAGTTCGTTCGCGAGATCTGGCAATTATGATCTAGCAATACAAGTATATGAGTCGAGCAAAGAAGTGCCAGAATTACAATACAATTATAGTTACCAATTGGCTGATATGTATCGCCGAACAGGTAAAGTAAGCAAGATGCAAGACGAGTTTCTCAACAGCTTGATTAAAAGCGAAAAGAGAATGAAGAGTGTTAAAACCATTTTCCAAAGAGAATTAGATAAAGAAGGGTATACCATGCTACAGACTAAGTTGTACGAGCGTATGACTGAACAGCCAGAGATGGAAATTTTTCCTGAGATGCTGATGTGGACTTTCATCACACAGAAACAATACGACAAAGCTCTTAGACAGGCAAGAGCTCTAGATAGACAATTTGAAGAAAATGGAGGTCGCGTATTTGATATTGCAGAGATCGCTTTGGATGATAATTATTATGATACAGCGATTAAAGGCTTTGAGTACATCACTACTAAAAAAGGAATCAATACTAGCTACTACCTCGAAGCCAAAAGAGGTTTACTGAAAGCAAAAAGGTTTAAAATCACAAAAGACTATAGCTACACTCAAGAGGATCTTTTATCTCTGGAAGCAGAGTATATATTATTTATGGCGGAGTATGGTCGTAATAGTCAGACGGTATTACTTATGCAAGAGTATGCCGAGTTACAGGCTATATATATGAATGATATTGACGAAGCAATAGAAGTTTTAGAGGAGTTGATTGGATTCGCTGGAGTCGAGAAATACGCACTGAATCAATCAAAGATCAACTTAGCTGATTACAAACTTATACAAGGCGATATATGGGAATCAACGCTCTTATATTCACAAGTAGATAAAGAATTCAAAGAAGCATCGATAGGAGAGGAGGCAAGATATCGTAATGCTAAACTATCATACTATATTGGAGATTTTGAGTGGGCTCAAGAGCAATTTGATATCCTCAAAAGAGCAACAAGTAAATTGATCTCCAATGATGCTATAGATAAGGCAGTATTCATTATGGACAATATGGCTTTGGATACCACAGATGCGCCACTCAAGATGTATTCGGGATCAGAGCTACTCATTTTTCAAAATAGATTTGAAGAAGCACAAACAAAATTAGATTCTATTACTACTATATATCCTGAACACTCATTAGAAGACGATGTATTCTACAGTAAAGCTCAGATCCATATGAAAAAGCGTGAATATCAAGATGCAATTGGATTCTACGAAAAGATAATTGAAAAATATCCAGAAGAAATTAGAGCAGATAATGCACTTTTCGAAATGGCACAACTCTTTGAACTCATCCTCGAAGATAAAGTTAAAGCGCTAGAGCTGTACGAAAAACTATTCCTACAGTATTCTGGTAGTACCTTTTCAGTAGAAGCAAGAAAGCGATTCAGAATACTTCGTGGCGACGAAATTTAGAATGTTTGCACGACTGTAGTCACTTATTTACTAATCAAGCTGAGCGTTCCATTAGCAGAATATTTCATATCCATAATCCTAGAGGGGGTTGAACATAATCAGTCGTGGATAAAATTTATGGATTATGAGTTTAAATTTGCATTAACCTTAAGTGGATGAATGTGAAAAGAATCGGTATGCAATTGTCTTATAATTATACAATAGAATCTGCAGGAGAGCATTACCTTGCTACTTAATCTATTCAAAATTCTCTCATAATACTTCGGCAATATTTCTATCTTGTAGTATGCGAAAGCTTTTAGTGCTCTTTTTACTTTTATCGACCACCATACTCCTCTCTCAAAGTATCAATACTGATTTTGGCAAAAATCGTGTGCAATTTACTGACGATTTTAATAGTTGGGATAAATATGAGACAGAGAATTTTGTCACTTACTGGTATGGCAAAGGTAAAATGCTCGGAAAGACAGTCCTACAATATGCTGAACTAGATCATACTGATATCCAAGACATCTTGGAGCATCGTATGAATGATAAAATTCAAATCATTGTGTACCTAGATGTCACAGATTTCAAGCAATCTAATATCGGTACAGAAGATATATTTGGTTCTACTACAGGAAAAACTAAGATAGTAGGTAACAAGATGTTTGTCTACTTTGATGGGAATCACTCACACCTCAGAAAGCAGATAAGAGAAGGTATAGCTAGAGTTTACCTCAATGCTATTCTATTTGGGTCCAGTATACAAGAGATAGTACAAAATGCCGTGTTACTTAAGTTGCCAGAGTGGTACAAAGAAGGTGTTGTAAAGTATGCTGCTCAGCCGTGGGATAATGAGTTCGATGATGAATTGAGAGATTTATTAGAAAGCAATAGCAAGTACAGTAACTTTGAGAAGTTGGCAGATTCACATCCTGAGATTGCAGGACACTCGATGTGGTATTATATAGATCAAAACTATGGTCGACTCTCGATATCCAATCTACTTTATTTTGCAAGATTGTCATCTAATCTAGAAAATAGTTTTGGTTATGTGCTCAATAGCAATTATAAGCAATTACAAAGGGATTGGTCGGAATATTGGTTTAGTCATTATGATAGTGAAAATGACTTATTTGACGCTACAAATTTGAACAAGGAAGTAGATCTCAAGAACAAGTCATACGTACCCGTATCTCATCTGAGCTATAGCCCTGATGGAAGTCAACTATTGTATGTGTATAATCAGCAAGGCAAGTATCGGATTATGCATAGAGAAATGGAGAGCGGGGATGAGAAAACGATAATGAAATATGGTCATCGTAATGCTTTGCAACAAACGGACTACTCTTATCCTAGTATAGTATGGCATTCATCAGGAAACGAATTTTCGATGGTACACGAACATAGAGATCTGAGGTATCTGCGCAAATACAAGCTAGGTGATAAAGTGACCTACGAAGAACAATTATTGCCAGAGGCCATTCGTAGAGTATATAGTATTGATTATATATCAGATACAGAGTATATCATGTCGGCTAATATGGTTGGTTATTCAGATTTGATTCACTATGATTTCATATTGAGAGAGCCTACGCAGCTTACCAACGATATGCATGATGACTTATCAGTGCAGCTTATAGATCGTGGTCAAGATAGAGGCGTATTATTTACATCTAATAGACCATTGGATTGGAAGGACCTAGAGGATATCGATACCATAGTACCTCAGGGGAATTTGGACCTGTATTTCTATAATTTAGAGAGTAAATCGATTGAGCTTATCTATGATACGAAGTTTGATATCACAGACCCTATATATATGAAACATGGAAAAGTATCATACTTATCTAACCAAAGTGGAATGCAAAATCATTACATATACGATATGTCAACGGGTATTTCTTCTGTAAAAAGTAATGTAGATAGAAATATCATTTTGCATGCGATGAGACCTAATTCCAAGATAGCTACATATACTTATTACTATGATGGGGGTTATAGAATATTTGACAAAGATATAAGCGGATCTTTTGAGACAGCTACTACATTTTATTACAAGGGTCTTGAAGAACTTACTCAAGAGACAGAAGAGGTGCCTCTCATTTTTCTAGATAGTAATGATAATACTATGCAGCCAGAGTATATGTTTCAGAGTAAATTTCCTGATCCAGTTGTGTTGCCAGAATTAGAATTATCTACAGAGAGTAGGCTTTCATTACATAATGATATTATAGATGGAGATAGCCTTAATGAAGAAGATCTTGCAGATTGGAATCCAGCTAGAATCGTTGCAGGAAGGAAGAAATTCAGGGTAGATAATTTTACTACTAAATTTGATAATTCTGTTCTTTTTGAAGGATTAGAAAACTATAATAATCTAGGAGAAGGTATCGATTTTGCGGCATTAGGAATTAATGAACCAGCGAATGAATTGCAATACGCACCTAATGGTATATTGTTTCAAGCGACTGTAAAAGATCTGTTCGAGGACGATGTATTGGTGGGTGGATTTCGCCTTCCAACTAGGTTTAATGGTTCAGAGTTTTTCTTGATTTACGAAGACAGAAAAAAATTGATAGACAAAAAATATAGTCTATATCGAAGGACATATGGTGAGACATACGAAAGTAGTTCAAATCAATTGTACCGAACGAGTACAAATTTGATGCTTGGAGAATTTCAAATAAAGTATCCATTTGATATATTTAGAAGTATACGACTCAGGACTAGCTTGAGATTAGATAGATACTTGCTGAAATCTAGTGATGAAGAATCTCTAGATGATCCTATATCGTTTGATAAAAGACTAAGTATCAAGGCAGAGTATGTTTATGATAACACGATAGACATATCTACTAATATAAAGAATGGGACTAGATATAAGTTCTATATAGAAGCTATCAATAGATTCGATTTACAAGTGGTGGATGGATTCAAATTAAGTCCATCAGAAGGATTCACTTCTGTCTTAGGCTTTGACTTAAGGCATTACATACCATTACTTCGACACTCAGTATTAGCGCTCAGAGGAGCGGGAAATGGATCTGTGGGTTCAGAAAAAATTCTCTATTATCTTGGTGGTATGGAAGGTTGGATATTTCAGTCATTTGATCAAGAAACTACTACTCCGGCTAATACTAGATTTGCTTATCAGACTGCTGTAAATCAGTTAAGAGGATTCAAAACCAATGCGAGAAATGGAGGTTCTTTTGCTCTGATAAATGCAGAGTTAAGACTGCCAATTTTTAAGTATTTATTGGGACCAAATAAAGGTGGTTCATTCTTTAAGAATTTTCAGTTTACGACATTTTTTGATATTGGTACGGCCTGGCATGGATTATCTCCTTGGGGTGATGACAATCCACTAAATACGGTTCAAGTAAATAGTGGAGATGTCATTTCACTCAATATCAATTACTTTCGTAATCCATTACTTATGGGCTACGGAACCGGCGTTCGTGCTACTATATTGGGTTACTTAGTGAAATTTGACTACGCTTGGGGAGTAGAGAATGGTAAAGTGCAAGACTCTAGATTTTACTTTAGTATAGGAGCTGATTTTTAAGCTTCATACTAGATATTTATGGAATTGGATAAAAAATAACTAAAGTTAAGGATAGGCTAAAAATTTCGATTTCTAACTATAGTGATAGACTTTTGCTTTGAATCGTCGATGTGGCCTCATAGTCTCAATCAAAAAGGATACTATCCATCGCGCCTTTTTGTTCAATGATAAGTCTTCATTTATCACGAAGTACAAATTTCCTCTATGGCAGATAAGTAGTAATTTATTAATATGGATCTTTGAGTAACATGAAAGACACAATATGAGCCGTCTAGGCTTCGAATTTTTATAGCTTGGTATTAAAATCTAGGAAAGCTACCTACTTGTCAATTTGTAAAACGATTATATCGATCTCTGATTAAAAAAAATTATAAAACTCTGAATGAATAAAATAATTATAAAGTCCATCGAGCAGAGTGATATCAATACTTTAGAATCATTGTACTACACTAAGGAGATTGAAAATTTTAGTGAAACAAAAAATGATCATCATCGAGTAAGATTAGATCATTTATCTAAATTATATTTGGCCTGTTATTTTTTCGATGGTAGGCTTCTTTTTTAGTTAATCTTAGCGCTATGAAAAACCTAAAAGCTATTATCTTCGATTTCGGTGGAGTTCTACTAGATCTTGATATCTCTAAGACGAAAGCGGCTATGAGTAAACTACTCAATACGGAGATGGTCGCTCCTTACAATAACAAGTACAGAGAGATAACATTGGCCTTGGAGAAAGGAGAAATGCTTCCAGAGGCTTTTATATTCGCCATACAGTCCATGTGTGAACCTGTGCCTCAAGGTAGAGAAGTAGTGGATGCTTGGAATGCTATGCTTTGTGGATGGCAGCAAGATAGATTTATACTACTAGATGAACTAAAGAAGGATTATAATATCTATTTATTGAGTAATACCAATCAGATACATTTGGATTATGTTATGCGCGAATTGAAAGAAGTTTATCAAATTGATAATTTTGAAGATAGATTTTTTGATCAATGCTTTTACTCTCACAAAATGAATGCTTGGAAGCCTGAAAAAGAAATATATAAACAAGTTGAGGCTACAATTGGATTAGAGCGTTCTGAATTTATCTTTATTGATGACAATAGTAATAATGTAATAGGTGCCAAAGAACTGGGGTGGCAAGCTTATCTTCACCCAACAAATACAGATCTTAGACTCACTCTCAATAACGCTGGAGTAGGTATCTAAATCAGAAACTAAAGAGATAATAACATGAACAGAATATTATATAATGTTACAGTCAATATAGATCACAGTAGCCACAAAGAGTGGGTGGATTGGATGAAGTCAACACATATTCCTGATGTTATGGCAACAGGAAAATTTCTTACTTATCAGCTACAAAGAATCTTAGAGACTGAAAATGAAACGGGAGTAACATATGCTATACAGTATTTAGCTCCCAATATGCAAGCCTATCGAGAGTATCAAGAGAATTATTCAGAAGCCTTGCAATCCGAACATGCAAAGAGGTACAATGGTCGATATGGAGCTTTCCGTACATTGATGGAGGTTCTAGATATGTCAAATTAATTTCAGGAATTATAAGTCGAACAAAAACATCTTTACGTCTAATAGTTGTTAAATTCGTTTCTTATTTAAACATATTACACCTCGAGTCAATCAATCAACTGCAATGAAACAACTATTTATCTTTGTATTATTATTAAGTTCATTCATATCGTATAGCCAATTCGGCAACTGGGGAGGAAAAAAGAAAAAGTCTATCAAAGGTAAAATCGAAGGAGTTCTTATCGATTCTATGACAAATGCTACGATTTCTTATGCTACTATCACAATGAAAAGAGGTGATACTAACCTAGACGGTGTACTCTCTGAAGAAAATGGATCTTGGAAAATAGGTGAAGTTACTACGGGTAAATATGATCTTTACATTAGTTTTCTTGGATATAAGGAAAAAGTGATTCGAGATGTAGAGACTACTCTCAAAGATCCGGATGTTAATCTTAATACTATATATCTAGTCCCTTCATCAGTAATATTGGATGGAGTGAAGATCACAGAAAAACGTGCACTCATTGAGAACAAACCAGACAAGTTAGTCTTCAATGCGGAAGATGACTCAAGTATAGCTGGTGGTGATGCCACAGATGTATTGCGAAAAGTTCCTCTTTTATCCGTTGATCTTGAAGGTAATGTATCGCTCAGAGGATCGCAGAATGTAAGAATTCTTATTAATGGTAAGCCTAGTGGAATGTTCTCTTCCAATGTAGCAGACGCTCTCAAAATGTTTCCTGCAGATCAAATTAAAAAAGTAGAAGTAATTACATCTCCGGGGGCTAAATACGATGGAGAAGGAAGTGGAGGTATCATAAATATAATTACTAAACGCAAAGAACTTGAAGGGCTTGCTGGTTCTATCAATGCGTCTGCGGGTAATCGTCAAAACAATGCTTTTGTTAATATTAATGCAGGAAAAGGGAGATTTGGACTTACGGCAAATTCATCTGTTTTTTATTCAGTACCAGCGGATGGGATTAACAAATTTTTGAGAGAAGCAGATGTTCCAGGTGGTCAAAGTGAATATAATCAAGATGGTGTTACGAAAACTTCTCGACTTGGATTCAATGGATCTCTATCTGCATTTTATGATCTCAATGCTTATAATGCTTTTAACAGTTCATTCTCTTTAAGAGGCTTTGGATTTGATACTGATGCTAGTAGTACAGCTACACTCAATGATCCCACAAATATTATTATGGGTGAAGTATTTGACGATAAATGGACAAGGCTAAATAAAACAGAAACACTCAATAGTGGATTCGATTGGAGTACGGATTATACTAGAAAATTTGAGGATGATGAAGTTAAGGAATTAACAATGGCATTTCAGCTCTCTGGCAATGTACAGAATCAAGATTATGACTTAGTAGAAGATTATAACTTATTTAACATTCTAGATAGGTCAGAGCAAGTCAACAATGACGGAGATAATCTAGAGACGACAATACAAATTGACTATGTGCAACCATTGCCTAAGTCTATCAAATTAGAGGTGGGTGCAAAAGGAATACTAAGAGATATTACGAGTGATTATAAATTCAATGTACTGGATGAATCTTCTGGGCAATACCAATTGGATTTGACTAGATCTAATGTATTTGATTATGATCAAGATGTGGTATCTGGATATGCTTCGCTTAATTATACCCTAGGAAAATTTGGATTTATTACAGGTCTTAGAGTCGAGAATACTCAGATTAAAGGTGACGATCTAGAAGGAGGTGTTTTCGAAAATGACTATCAAAGCTATCTGCCAAGTTTTACCGTTAGTAGATCTCTAACTAATTTTAGACAACTTAAACTAAGTTATTCAAAGCGTATCCAAAGACCCAATCTTAGATTCATAAATCCATTTAATAATTCCGCTGATCTATTTAATCGAACAGAGGGAAATCCATTCCTCAATCCTGAGATTACACACCAAGTAGAGCTTTCATACAACTTTAATGTGTTTGGAGCTATGATATATGCGAGTCCATACTATAAACGTACGGACGATGTAATAGAGCAAGTGTTATTAGTAGAAAATGGAGTTTCGACTAATACGTACAAGAACATAGCAAAGAGTGAGTCGTATGGTATCAATCTATTCACGAGTAAGAGTATCAAGAAGCTTACCGCTAGAGTAGGAGGTAATGTATATAGTTACAGCGCTAATGGATTTGTTAATGGAGTAGAAAGAGAACGCGATGCAATACTCTATCAAATATTCTGGGGAGGAGACTATAGCTTTACAGGTAATTTCAAATCTGATTTCTTTGGATTTTTCAGGTCACCAAATGCTACCCTTCAAGGTGAAACTCCTAGCTTTTGGATTTACGGATTTGGATTTAGATATGATTTCAAGAAAAGTAGCTTGGGACTCAAATTTATTGATCCATTTAATGCTACTAAGTCATTCAATTCAGAGCAAGACGGGCCAGGGTTTTTTCAGAAGAATGATTTTGCTATTCCATTTAGATCTATTGGTATCAACTTTAGATATAAGTTTGGTAAAGTAGATTTCAAGAAGAGAAAATCGAAAATAAAAAATACAGACCTCAAGAAAGGTGATGATGCTGGTCAAGGTGGTGGTGGCCAAGGAGGAATGGGTCAAGGTAACTAACACGAATACATATTGTAAATAAATGCAAAAGTATTAGTCAAATATTTTTGATGAATAAGTAATAGCCTCCAAGTCAATTCTGACTTAGAGGCTATTACTTATTCTTTTTCTACATTAAAAAGTATTTACTAAAAACAAGAACCACAAAATGTCAGGTAAACTTAAATTCGGTATTAAGGAATTCAATAATTCACAGAAGTTTATTTTGAAATAAAAAAAGCCTTCAAGCGAAAACTTGATTGCTCTATATTTTAATGCAAGGCGTAATAATAATTACTTTCTAGCAATTGCTCTTTTCGCAGCGGCAATTACATCATCTACAGATAGTCCATATTTGTCAAGAAGATCAGTAGGCTTTCCACTTTCTCCAAATGAGTCATTGACAGCCACTAACTCTTGTGGAGTGGGTAACTTAGATCCTAATAGATTAGCTACACATGATCCGAGACCACCATTACGTTGGTGCTCTTCTGCAGTAACTAAACATCCAGTCTTACCTACAGACTTGAGGATGGCTTCATTGTCTAATGGCTTGATAGTATGTATGTTGAGTAGATCTACAGCGATTCCTTCTTTGGCTAATGATCTTGCAGCCTCTAGTGATTGCCATACCATATGTCCAGTAGCCACTATAGTTACATCAGACCCTTCATTCATATGTATCGCTTTACCGATTACGAATGGCTTGTCTTCCATAAACATAGGCCAAGCCGGACGACCAAATCTTAAGTAGACTGGACCTTCATATTCAGCTATAGCTAATGTAGCCGCTTTAGTCTGATGATAATCACAAGTATTGATTACCGTCATTCCTGGCAGCATATTCATCATGCCTATATCTTCGAGGATCTGGTGAGTAGCACCATCTTCTCCTAAGGTGAGACCAGCATGTGATGCACAAATCTTTACGTTTTTATCTGAGTATGCGATGGATTGTCTGATCTGATCATATACACGACCTGTAGAGAAATTGGCGAATGTACCTGTGAAAGGTACTTTGCCGCCGATAGCCATTCCTGCTGCGAGGCTCATCATATTGGCTTCAGCGATTCCTACTTGAAAAAATCGTTCTGGGTATGCATCTTTAAACTTATTCATTTTGAGAGATCCAGTAAGGTCAGCACAAAGGCCTACCACCTCATAATTTTTCACAGCTGCTTCGTGTAGGCCGTCGCCAAATCCATCTCTTGTTCCTTTCTTTCCGCTAGACTGATAGTCTGATAGCATAGTATATATTTTAGTAATGTTATTGTCGTTATTTGTAATAATAAATGTCTAGTAGTCTCCTTGTGACTCTTCTAGTTGAGATAGTGCGTCAGCTAGCTGCTCATCACTAGGAGCTACTCCGTGCCATTTGTGGGTGCCTTCCATGAAGTCTACTCCTTTACCCATCTCAGTACGCATGAGGATTACTGTAGGTTGTCCGCTACCAGATCTTGCTTTAGCATCTTGTAGACCAGACAAAACAGATGACATATCATTGCCGTCCATTTCCATTACATACCATCCGAATGCTTTCCACTTTGCAGGTAGATCACCTAGAGACATTACATCTTTAGTATCTCCATCGATTTGGCGACCATTCCAATCTACTATGGCTACTAAATTGTCACATTTGTAATGTGCCGCATACATTGCTGCTTCCCATACTTGACCTTCTTGAAGTTCGCCATCTCCCATGAGGATGTATACCATCTTATCATCGCTATTGAGTTTTTTCGTTTGTGCTACTCCTATAGCAGCTGATAGACCTTGACCAAGAGATCCTGAGGCAATACGAATACCTGGTAGGTGTTCATGTGTCGCTGGATGACCTTGTAGTCTAGAGTTGATATGTCTAAATGTAGATAATTCTGCTATTGGAAAGTATCCTGATCTAGCCAACACACTATACCATACTGGCGAGATGTGACCATTAGATAAAAAGAATAAATCTTCTCCTTTACCATCCATATTGAATGAGGAGTTATGGTTTAAATGATTAAAATATAATGCAGTTAGTAGGTCTGCGCAGCCTAGTGAGCCTCCTGGATGGCCTGAGCTTACAGCATGTACCATACGTACTATATCTCTACGTACCTGTGATGCGATTTTTTTGAGTTCTGCGATTTCCGCCATTATAAGGTTGGTTATTATTGGTGTGTATATCTTATGAGAATATGTAAACGATTCATCAGTTCAATATCTATCATGATTAATGAACGTTTATGATCGGGCATACAAGAAAATGATTCAGTCCAAGAAAAAAAATAGGCAATCTTGAAATACAAGACTGCCTATAAAATATCTTAGTTCAGTAATACTAGTTTACTGATTCTGAAAGAGCTTTTCCTGGCTTAAATTTAACTTGGTTTTTAGCTTTGATTTGGATAGTTGCACCTGTGAGTGGGTTTCTTCCTTCTCTAGCTTTTCTCATGTTAGTTGAGAATGTACCAAATCCAACAAAAGCAGCTTTGTCTCCTGCTTTAAGAGTAGTCTGGATTGCATCGAATACACCATTTACAGCATCAGATGCTTGGCTTTTAGTTAATCCTGCTGTTTCTGCTACTTGCGCGATTAGATCTCCTTTGTTCATCTTATTTATTATTTTAGTTAATAAGTAATTATATAAATATAAAAGTATATTATAAAAAATTTATATACAAAAGTATATTATAGAAAATACATATACAAATAATACCTAATAAAACGGCTGAAATCACGATAAATAAAGGGTTTTTATTCATTTTTGGGTATTAGATAACACTTGAAATGCCGATTTAGCTTACTTTTGAAATATAATTTAGCTCATTACCGTTTAATTAAGTCTCTATTAAAAGACAGATATATGAAGAAATACATCACTATAGCAAGCTATCTAATTGGATTCTTGCTCTTATCTACGACTCATACATCATGTAAAACTGGTTATGGTTGCCCAGCAGAAGAGGCATACTATAATGCCCAAGATAACCCTCAGCCAAAGTCAACCAAGAGAGGTGAGTCCAATCTATTTGGTAAGAAAAGAAGAAAAAAACTCAAAGAAAGAGGTCAATAATCAGCAATATCTCTTTTTTGCTATTTAGAAAATACATCTGTTGATTGAAAAAAAAAGTGGAAAACTAATTAAGGATTTGCACTTAATGGTCTGATGACCTATTAACTAACCAACGAAATTATCTTAGTGTAGGATATCTCCTTTATTCTTATGATATATCTATCTTCCTATCTTTATATCCCTTCTGGACATTCTTCTTCGCTATTGTAATATTGAGTATGCCATCTTTATAAGCTGCAGATATATTTTCACGATCGATTGTTTCAGGCAAGTGGAAACTGCGCTTAAAACTACTGTAGCTAAATTCTCTTCTCAAAAAAATATTTTCTTTTTTGTTAGCAACTAATTCTTTTTTGGTGCTCACTAGGAGTTGATCATTTTCTACTTTGATTACAAAGTCTAATTTGTCTAACCCTGGAGCAGCTAATATTATATTATGATTCTTTTCATTTTCAGTAATGTTGACCGAGGGTGAATCTGATACGAAATCAGTTCCTATGATATCACTTAAACTGCTGTTAAGTACATTATCAATGACGTTAGTAATCTTATTCGAGGTAAATATTGGATTTATCATATTATTGTTTCTTCGTCGTTTTAATACAGAAATGGATGATGTATGATCAAGACATAATAACGAAGAGGAAGCAAGTGCCAAAACTTCCTCTTTGAGATACTAGTTAACTAGGCATCGCATTATTTTATTACGATATTCTTAGGTGTAGCTTCTGGCGTTTTTCCTATCGTTAGGTGTAATATGCCATTGGCAACCTTAGCACTGATATCTTCTTGGTTAGCATCTTTAGGAAGATTGAATGATCTATTGAATGCCCCATATGAGAATTCTTTAAGTCTATATGTATCTTCTGTAGACTTTTCTACTTCCGAGCTGATCACCAATTTGCCGTCCATTATTGCAATGTTGATATCTTTCTTACTATACCCTGGTACAGACATTTCGATAGTGTATTGCTTGTCATCTTGTTTTACATTGACGGCCGGTATAGTCTGTACTTTATTCTTTACTACGGAGTGAATCGGCGTATTCATTATTTCGTTAATCATATTAGTAAATTGTGGAAATGCTACATGATTTCTTCTTTCTCTGCTACGGTAAGTTTTGTGATTCATACTGGTATTATTTAATATTTAGTGTTTTCTATAATTCTTAATGAGTTTTAGCTCTCATCTACACTTTTACTAGATCAATAGCTATTCCATTCCATTTTATAAGACAAAAATAGAATTCTTAAACTATTAAAGTGACAAAATGTCAACATAGATGAATTTTAAATGACAAAATGGCATATTTTGTTGTGTTGTCTTATTCTGAGAATAAAAAATAGCCAGTTGAATATTAATCCAATGAGCTATTTTACAAATTCAGAATCAAAAACTATATTCCTATTATCGCGTTTAGAATCTAATTTCGAACTCTATTCTTTCCTCTTGCACTTTTCTATCTTTCATAGTTGCATTTCTGTTTTGAACGAATGCAACTGTGATATTTTTTATCTTTAAATGCTTACTTACATTTAAATGATGTTTTATTTTTTCAATTTTTGAAGAGTTAATTCGATTGCCTTCAATGTTCGAGAATGTCATACCCAAGTATAGGTAATACATTTAGTATTGATAAATTAGAGGTGAATTGGGCTAATGGATCGAATATATTTATTGATTATGGAAGTCAATCTTTAGGTAAACGAATAACTATAACAGAAGGAAACGCTAAAGCAGATATAAGTTCTCTTAACCCACTCAAACTTACAGGTACTGCTAAGCATGATCATCATCACCAATAACTTTATTAATTGTCTTCTAGCAAATTAAAGTAATATTAAATAAAAATCTATATGAAGGCCAACAGATTATTCACTCTATTATTACTAATATTAATTATATCGACTGTTATAATATCTTGCTCTGATGATTCTACAACAGCAACAAGAGGCAGTGGAATTGAAAGGCCATATGAGCCTTGGGTATTTCGCTCAGTATTAGATCAAAATCCACGTATGATTACTCTGGCACTCAATAATAAACTGTGGGCAGCATATCGTACAACAACTGGTGCGCTTTATAAGGCATGGAGAGGAGAGGTCCTATTTGATGGGCCAGTTTATACTAATAATCATGGCCCTCAGCCCATGTCTATTGGTGACGCTTATGTGCAAAACGATGACAAATCAGTATGGAAACTGACAGAAGCAGACGGAAACGAGATACCTACAACATTTCAATATAAAGGTCATAAAGTAGTAGATGATAAAGCAGTACTGATGTATGAGCTCTCTGATAATACTACACTATCTGTGGTAAGGATCGAAGAAGAAGTAGAGACGGTAGAGTCTGAAGTAGGTGATATGATATTTCAAAGAAAATTTACAACTTCTAATTTACCTGTGGGTAAGCAAATAGTTTTGTCGACTTCTGCAAGTTCTATCGTGACTATCGAAAATGTCAAGACAAATGGACAACTCACCAAAGTGATAGAAACTGAAGTGAAAAAGGGATCAAGATCACTTATAGTTATGACAGCAGATTTAGTACTTAATGCTAATGCTACTACAGTTCTCAATGTATCTTTTGTAGCAGGAGCGTCGATACCTAATCCACATGCACTTGGAGACGAAGAAGATACGGATGGAACACCTGAGGGTGCCAGACTGATTGCACGAAATGACTGTAAAACCTGTCACAATAAGAATGTAAAGACGATTGGCCCAGCTTATGTAGATGTAGCGAAGAGATATACAAATAATGAAGACAATATAAAGATGCTAGTAGCCAAAGTGACTAACGGTGGCTCCGGAGTATGGGGTAGTCAGATCATGAATGCTCACCCTGATTTATCTCAGTATGACATTACAAAGATGATAGAGTATGTGATGTCTCTTGATTCCGACACTGAAGGGAATGAAGAAGAGGATGTTACCATTAAAAAGGATATGAATGCAGAGTCTCCATCTAAGATTGTTAAGCTAGAGGAGACAATCCCAGGCGCAGTAACTGTAATCTACAAGCAGAAAAAAGGAGTCCGAAATCTAGATGGTATGCAGACTAGTAAAGCAATCAATGCTGGTATCATGCCCAATTTTGATAATATAAGTGGAGCTGATTTTGCCAATAATAGAGCTGATTTTGGTCTAGTCTCAGAAGGTTACTTATGGATAGAAAAAGAAAATAGTTACAACTTCCGCATATGGAGTGACGATGGATCAAGAGTATCTCTTAACAGTAAAGTGATATTAGATAATGATGGAAATCATGGTACAGATTACAAGGAAGCATCGGTAACCTTAACCCAAGGATTGCATCCTTTTAAGATCGAATATTTCCAAGGTGAAAGTGGCAGTTACTTGTCATGGAACTGGAAACCTAGTGGCTCAGAAATGTGGATGGTGGTACCTGCAGAGAATATATTGCATACCAAAGAGATGCAGACTGTAATAGGAGACCTAACTCTTCCTATGGCAAATATAACGCGTGTTCCTGGAGACGGATATATGGTTGATGGGGTGCATCCATCTTTTGATTTGTCACAAGTGAGACCAGAAACATTTATGCCGAAAGTAGGTGGAATGGATTTTATGGCTGATGGACGAATGGTAGTGAGTACATGGGATGCCGCAGGATCAGTATTTATGTTAAATAATATCAATGCAGCTAGCCCAGAAGATATTATAGTAACAAAGATCGCAGAGGGACTTGCAGAGCCTCTAGGTCTGAGTGTTGTAGATGACGAGATTTATATCATGCAAAAGCAAGAGCTAACCAAGCTAGTTGATAATAATAATGACGGTCTAATAGATGAGTATCAGACAATTTGTGATGACTGGCAAGTCTCTGCCAATTTTCACGAATTTGGATTTGGTATGGCTTATAAAGATGGGCACTTCTACGCTGCATTAGCTACAGCAATTGAACCAGGAGGAGCAAGCACTAATCCTCAAATCGTGGACAGAGGTAAGTGTGTCAAGATCAACAAAGAAACTGGAGCTGTAGAATTTGTGGCATCAGGATTTCGTACACCTAATGGAGTCGGAATAGGATACGGTGGAGATATCTATGTAGCAGATAATCAAGGTGATTGGTTGCCATCTTCTAAGATCGTTAAAATACAAGAAGGTGCATTCTATGGAAATAGATCAGTGAATCCAGAATCGGTAAAAGATCTAAAGGATACACCGCCTGTAGTTTGGTTGCCGCAAGATGAAATTGGTAATTCACCTAGTACACCTTTATCAATTAATGTAGGGCCGTATAAAAATCAAATGATACATGGTGAAGTAACTCACGGTGGAGTGAAGCGTGTATTTGTTGAAGAGGTAGACGGCCAACTACAAGGATCTCTTTTCAGATTTACGCAAGGAATAGAGGCTGGAGTCAATAGATTAGCATGGGGCCCAGATGGGGCATTGTATATCGGTGGTATAGGATCTACAGGCAACTGGGGACAGACTGGTAAGTTGTGGTACGGTCTACAGAGATTCGCCTATAATGAGAAACCAGCTTTTGAGATGTTAGCGGTCAGAGCTAAGTCTAATGGCATGGAAATAGAATTTACCGAGCCGCTCAAAGAGGGTGATGGATGGAATCCTGAAGACTATTTGGTAAAGCAATGGTATTACAAACCTACCATTAACTATGGTGGACCTAAGATGGATGAGAAAGCACTTAATGTGAAGTCTGCTACAGTATCTGAGGATCGTAAAAGTGTTTTTCTAGAGTTCGATGGTCTCAAGGATAATCATGTAGTATATATCAAACTACTCAATCATTTTGTAAGTAAAGGATCAAGATCTTTATGGAGCACAGAGACATGGTACACTATGAATAAAGTACCATCCAATGTAAAAGGATCAGTGATAAAATCACCTTATAATAATCAACCTAATGAATTATCTGAATCAGAAAGAGCGGCAGGATGGAAATTATTATTCGATGGTAAGTCAACAGCCAACTGGCATAACTATGGTAAAAAGACTGTAGGTTCAAGTTGGAAAATAGAAGATGGTAATTTGACACTCGCTACAGATAAAAAACCAGATGGTGGATGGCAAGTAGCTGATGGTGGTGATCTTATCTCAGATGAACAGTATGAAAATTTTGAGCTCAATCTAGAGTGGAAAATTGCCAACTGCGGAAATAGTGGAATTATGTTTTCTGGTATAGAAACTGAGGAATATGATTACATCTGGCAGACTGGTCCAGAGATGCAGATACTAGATAATACATGCCACCCAGATACTAAGTATCTAACTCATAGAGCTGGAGACCTATACGATATGATAGAGACCAATCACGTCACTGTCAAGCCAGCTGGAGAGTGGAACAAAGTATGTATCATCAAAGTAGATGGCGAAGTAGAGTTTTGGCTTAATGGATACAAGGTTGTAGAATTCACTATGTACAATGACCAATGGAAAGATATGGTTTCAAAAAGTAAATTCTCAGGATGGGAAGGATTCGGTGAAGCGACAAAAGGTCACTTAGCTTTACAAGATCATGGTGATAGAATCTGGTTTAGAAATGTGAAGATTCTTGAGAAGTAACTTTATTGCAGCCTAGACGCTGTGTTTTTCACAGTATGATTTGAGGGAATAATATAAACACTATACTATTTCGTTTCTGCCTTTAAAAAACAAAGATCAAATAGCGTATTCGCGAAATTTGGTCTTTGTTTTCATGCTACAAGATCTTATTCTCTCATGCTATTGAAAGCCTTAAGTTTAATGATTAATTTTTGATATTTATAAATCAAAACTTAAACCCTGCAGTAAATTGAATTACTCCTTTAGACGTCTCAGTATTAGCTAAAGGAATATTGTCTCCTTCATTAGGATCGTATGCTATGTATCCTTCTTCATTACTGTTTCGCGCGTATGATAGATCTAAGTAAAAATTATTTTCTCTTAGTCCAACTCCAAAAGAGTAGTTAGAACTATATTCTCCTTCGCCAGCATCATTAGAGTAAGGTGATTGTAGTAGTCCTGTTCCTAACCTCAGTCTAATTTTTCTATAAGCTAGTTCTGTACCTAATCTAAGGTTAACAATAGAACCAAGCTCAGATTCTATTTCTTTGTTCAGCTCCGAACCATAGTTGATGTCTTCGAGCTCTGTGCTGTAGGCACCTAGATCAAAATTGGAGGATGAATAATCTAAAAACTCTAAATCAGCATTAGCAAACCCTTTTATATTTCCTAAATTATATAGAACCCCTACACTACTATTTACCTTCCAAGGAGTCTTGTATTGGTATTTAAACCTTCCATCAGAAGCTAATGCGTCTATATCATCATTATCAAATGTATATTGATCAGATTCGCCAAAATCTTCAGTAAGTGTATAGTAATTTGGAGAATGTATAGAAGCTCCTATTCTAAGTGGCTTTATTCCTTTATATATAAATCCAGCTTTGAAATTGATGCCTGCTCCACTAACATTGAGATAGTTTTCTCTATCATATTTATTGAAGACATTTAGAGCATTGATGGCATCTTCTTCTGAGTAAGTCTTCTCTTCATCAAACGATACAAAAGGTATTCCTAAAGATATACCAATATCTAGTTTGTTATCATAGCTACCAGCCCATCCGAAGTTTAGTTCGCTCACATATCCTTTCTGAGATACGATTTGTTCTTTGGAGAGAGATGCATTTTGATATGGGACATCAAAGATTACGCTAGGTACTTCTTCAAGACTCTCAGAGTAACTACCCACAGTTACTCCTCTATATAGAAATGCTTTATTAAGATCAGCCACTTTTTGATACCCGATAGTAAAATTAGACGTTTGCCACTTACCTGAGCTAGGTCTTGATACAAATACTGCAGCCATATTACTCAATCCAAAGTTTGTCTTGGATTGAGTACTAACATTAGCTGAGTCTTCGACCAAGAAAGCTTCAGTATTGGTACTAGTTATGGTAGGGGTAAAGGTGAATTCTGATTTATAAAATCCTGCGAGTCCAGCAGGATTGATACTCATTACTCCTATGTCACCTCCCATTGCTCCAAATGATCCTCCTACTCCTGCAACTCTAGCGGTTCCTTGTGGTATCAGCACGGCATATCTAAGCGCATCAGAAATTGTCTGGCCGTAGCCACTTACTCCCATGATTCCAAGTAGTAGAGTAAGCGTTATATATTTTATTTTAGTCATAATATTGTCGATTTAAATTTTTCGCTAAAGCGTATAAAAAAGGTGGACAACAACATGTATTATCCACCTTTCTTTGTCTTTACGAAGTGGTAGATTATTACACTTCTTTATGATTTGTGTTAGATTATCTTTTTCCGCCTCTCTTTGAGCTACGGCTACTTGAAGAAGATTTTCTGCTCGAAGACCCTCCTCCAGACCTTGTATTATAAGACTTGCTAGTTCTTGACGAAGTATTAGATTTAGTCTGTGATCTATTTGATCTCGAACTTGTAGATGATCTGTTTGACTTCGACCTAGTATTACTATTAAAGGTTTTTCTTTTTGAAGAATTGGCTTTATTTTTAGTCGAGTTCCCTGTACGAGAATTAGCTTTAGTTGAGCTTTCAGATCTATCTGCTCTGCTGCGAGTAGTAGTACTTCTATCTCTTTTATAAATAGAAGGTCTAGTAGATCTTGTAGTTGTTTTAATGCCATCATCTCTTGTGCCAACAGATTTAGTGCCTGTTATCACTTCAAATCCTCTAGTTTGTCCACCTGTCATAGTTGGGTTATTATTAGTACCTGAAGTACTTACTCTTCCAGAGTTTGGGTTCTTGCCTCTTGTGCTACTTGTTGTTGACTCACCTTTTCGAGAGCCGAATGTTCTGACATTAGTATAGTTATTATTGTTTGCATATCCGCCATTACCATTGAAGCCGTTATTGCCATAATAGTTGTTTACTATATAGTTTCCACCACCGTATCCAAAGCCATTATATCCATTTCCACACCAGTTATTTCCAGCCCAAGAATTCCATCTATTCCAACTGTTGAAACTTCCATATCCAGCATATCCGTATGGTCTAGTAAAAGAATTGTTAATGAATGAGCCTCCAAATGTATAAGGGTCGTAGAAAGGGTCGTAAAATGGATCATTCCATCTACTAGCTCTTCTATTAAAGTTAGAATAGTAACCTCTATTGAAGTTTCCACCTCTACGGAATCTTCTTATCCTATTAGTGTAGTTATAATCGTAGTCATCATAGTACTCATAATCAGAATCATCGTAATCAGACTCTCCATATTCGTTGTATGATGTTTCATTACTATGAAACGACTCGTCATCTAAATCAGTATAATATGTTGCGTCATCAGTATTTGGATCATAATATAGATCATCAAACTGGGCTTGGAGGCTTACATTTGCTATTGTAGCAAAGAGTAGCGTCATGATTGTTTGTTGTAGTATACTTTTCATCTTCTATAAATTTTTAGATGGTACAATATATCATCGAATCTCTTACATCGAACATTCGCAATTTATTACTTTTGCGATGATTTATTTGTTAAGATGACTTTAAAGTCGAATAAATACTGTTAAAATACGTAACATGGATATTTTACTTTCTGTGTCACAGTACTATAGACGCGAAAACAAGCTTTGAAGTTTCAATTTCACAATCCTTATATTTTAATTAACTATCCACATAATGGCAAAGGAAATCACGAATAGAGAAGAGAATTACTCTCAATGGTATAATGAT